>OLON01000013.1_pt1 | contig 149971 bp, 139 predicted proteins | sample 1672691 | NCBI WGS metagenome assembly OLON01 (sample SAMEA3136714, study PRJEB25190) | human gut metagenome | biome: human gut; feature: human-associated habitat; material: faeces | place: Austria | collected 2013
TAACATTTCTAGGGAACGAAAATTTGACACCTAAAAATGTTACTCTTTTATATCCCTAAAAATGTTACTACCGGACTACGTTAAAGCCAATGGAAGAGGTCGGCTTTTGAGCAAAGAATCACTTCCAAATACGGGTCAGATTCGGTCGGAATTGCAGTGTAAAGGAAGTTCATCATATCCCATCCATCACCGTGTTGGAGCACCCTGCAAATGGCGTTTGTGATGGCTCCCGTATAGACATTGTTGCTGTCAATCGGGGCCTTTTTCGTGGGTGAAACGCCGCGACAAAACACGAGAAAAAGCTGTTCGGAAGGCAGGTTGATTGGCCCATTTTGAGCGATAAATGCCTTGATAGCAGCCTCCGTGATGTAATCGAATTCGGCATCAAGATAATACTGCCCAACAGCGTCTTTCGCCTTTGCCTTGCGGCTGTACCACTCATGCTGAAAAGGCGGCAAAAAGGAAGAAAACCGGAGCTTGAGAAAGCCATTTTGAGGGATAGAAACCATACAGAAATCGTTTGGAATTGACGTTGCAATGTTTTTTCGCTGATACGGTGCAGGGGCTTCATCACTCTCAAATGAGACAAGGATTGACCGCTCGGCTTTAAGAATCTCAATCGAAACATCATTGCGAATGGAATCCGGCAGCTTTTTCAAGGGAACATCATCCGGAACCGATTTCAAAGCATCCACTGCCTTTTGGAGCTTGCTTTTTACGAACTTTGTCGATGCATTGTACAAAACCGGGGCTTGATATTCGGCTTCAGGGGCATCATCACCGGCGTTGCGTTTGACATCGCTTTTGTCGATGCAACGTTTATAATCATTTAATGATGGGAACGCCATTCCAAACATCCTCGTCGTCAATTTGTTCCGTCACATTCAGGTCATAGTTGTCGCTGACCATGCAGAAATAACGAATCCCGCATTCACTCAGAAGCTTTCGATTTGCGCCGGGGGCCAGGATTGCGATACGGGAAGTGACCGGCATCATATCCTCACGAATGCCAAGGCTCCGAATCGTGTCTCCCAAAATAAGTTCGTTGCCACGTTCAAATTCACAAACATAGTAGACACTGCCATCGAAGCAGAAGCTCAACAGCCAGGGAGTGCCGCTGGGAATCGTAAAATTACGACTCTCCGGCAAAAATTCACATGCAACGCGGAAAGCACGGCAGCGCTTGCGGATGCTGCTCGTCATCGTGATGTAATCGGCTTTCGCCAACCCTTCTTTGGTAGGATAGCAGGCCGGACGGCGGTTGGAGCCTTTACGGCAGGCGTTGTAAATGATTTCCTGTGCCATGTTTTTGCTGACCTGATATTGACGAGTGAGATACTCGGCCATCAGTTCATTGGGAATAACGGGGATGGCATCCAGCAGTTCGCGGATATCGGAATTGTGAATCTCAGACATACAAATGTCTCCTTTCATTTCTAGCAAAATGAACCAATGTGTTCTTTTGCCGTTTGTGAACCATAAATTAAACGCATTAGCGTTGTGCTTACGTGAAATTGAATTGTGCCTTTTTATGGATAAAAGAAAAAGAATGACACATTTTGAAAGTACAAAATGAACACATTTTAACGTGTACATTCGCAGCTTTACTCAAAATGTATCATTCTTTATAATAATCAGCGCTCCTTCGCCTTATTTTGACGTTTCAAATATCACATTTCAACATCAATGACGGTATTTTCCGCCGCCTTCTCTTCTTCTTCCCGCTTTTTCTTTTCCAGAGCCTTGCGGCGTTCGTAGAAGGACTTAGCATCGGTTGTGATTTCCTTGGCTTCATAGTCATCGGCCACAAAATCGACGAACAGTTTTGCGGATGCAGAGCAAACCAGACCTTGACCACGCGGCAGGCTGGATACCGCTTCCATCTCAACGCTGGTCAGCTGAATGGCTTCCTGAAGGGCTTTTGCTTCGGACGGAATCAGATGCATGATGATTTTGGTATCGGCGTTACCAATAATTGCCTTGCCGTATTTGCCGCCCTTGTATTCGTAGAACTGAGAAATATCCTGAGTCATAGCAAAAGCGGAACCGCCATAAGCACGAATCGTACGGAAGATTTCAACAACGTCTTCAGCTGCCTGCTCGTTGGAGTCAGTGCCAATCAATTTCCAGCATTCGTCAATAAATACGGCTTTGCGCTGTGTACGGTCCTCTTTGATTTTCGTCCAGACAAAGTCCAGAACCACGAACATAGACATGGTAAGCAAAGAGCCTTTCATACCATTGAAGTCAAATACGATGTACTTGGAGTCAAGGTCCACGTTGGTGTGGTGATTGAAGCAAGCCATAGAACCGTTAATTAGCGGATTCAAGATGTTGCAGACGGTATGCAGTTCAGGCTTTTTTCTCATTTCTTCCTGCAAATCTTCCAGCAGCGGCATCACCTTATAGTTGCCATCTTTATCGTAGATAGAGTTGTTATCACGGGTGATGCCGAACTTTGCGTATGTCGCATACAGGCAGCCGTCAATCAGCTGCTCTTCTTCCTGCGTCATATTGCGAACAACCAGGTGCAGGAACGAAAGAATCGTATGAATCTTTTTGGTCAAGAAGGAGCCGGAAGCCTCATAATCATCCAGCAATTTTGCGTCCTCATCGTCAGGAGCGCGAATGTCCATGATGTTAATGTTGTTGTCCGAAGAGGGGTCCATGGAGACGAACTGACCATTGACTGCCTTACAACCGCCGCCGTAATCCTCCAAACCTTTCAGAGGAGAGATGATAAACACCTGCGTGTCCATCTCAGACAAGCGCAGTGCGAACAGCTGTGCGGTGAAAGTCTTGCCGTAACCGGAAGAGCCCAGGATAACGGCGTTTGCGTTTGCATGAGCGCGGGTATCAAACATATCGATGGTGACCAGAGAGTTGTTGACATGGTTTGTACCGACCATAACGCCGCCCGGGTCCTGCATTTCAAACGAGATGAACGGATAGCAGGATGCAACACCCGAAGTCAGAAGATTGCGATGAGATTTCTTTGCCAGCTCCTTATTGATTTTCGCAAGAGGAAGCAGGCAGGAATCGAAGCATTCTTCCATCATGAAATCCGCACGGCGAATCTTCATGCTCTGACCTTCGATACGCTTTTTCAAAGCATCGAACTTATAATCGAGTTCCTTCTTTGTATCTGCCACGATAGTGATGAGCATTGACAGGTAATAGAACTCTTCGCCGCTGGAAAGGCCGCGCAGCATATATTCACTGGACGAAATTTTTTCCATACGCGCCTGATAGTCAGAGTCAGTATCGTGACTGTCCATGGCGTTTGCACGGCTCAGACGAAGCTGTGTACTGATTTTATTGAAGACAGCTTCACGGGACATGTGCTCAAAGAACATATCGACGTCAATGCCTTCACCAGCATTTACGAACGTAGCCACCCAGCCCGCATAGACACGCTGGCTGAACCCGTTCGAGGGAATGTAAGCGAAAGTATAAAACTTGCCATCAATGACAATGTAATCGTGATGCGTAAAGTCAATCCAGTCCGGAGCAATCAGTTCCGTTGCCTGCAAAGACGTCTTAACGCCATTCTTTTCGGCTTCAAAATAACGGTCAACAATGGGGTCCATGTGCTGCTTGAACGTGATGGTTTCGCTTTTTCTACGGTTCAAGAGCTGGTAAAAAAGCTGGTGTAGACCTGCGTCCTCGTTTCCGTCAGGGTTACCAAGTGCAGGAATAAAGATATTACCACACTGTTCCATGTGAGAGCGGACGTTTGCCGCAACGGCATTCAAGTCGGCCACAACCATTTCAAATTTAGAACCATCGTTGCTGATAGTGCGCTGGAATTCTACGACCACAAAGAAGCGACGGGTAATACCAACGGACAAAGCCGTCTTACGAAGCAATCCGATGTATGCCTGCAGCATTCGCTTACGACTCGGATTCTTTTCTGCTTTGTAATAGTCCGTCACGGTCGCGATTGAATTCTCGACATCAGCTTTACGAGAAAAGGTTTTGAACTGGATATTGCAGGGAGTTGCTTTGAACGTTTGATAGAAAAGCGAAATAATACGGTTTTGAGTTTCCGCGTCCATATAGGCAAAGTTGATAGGGCGAAATTCCATGATTTTGATATATCGGTGGTCCTTTGTCACAACAATGCCGCCGTAAATATCCTCAATAGGGATGATACGCTGTGTGCTTCGAATGATTTGATAGCGCTCATTCTGAGCTTCCAGCTTTTGATTCATCCGCCGCCGCTCTTCTTTGGCGATTTCATCGCGTTCCTTTTTCGTCAGCGGGATTGTACCGATACTCTGTTCCACAACACCGTGGGGGATTTCTCCGCCATTTTTGAATCGAAACATAGGCTTCACTCCTCACTATCAAAGATAGAAATGTCATTCAAGGACATATAATCAATATTGCTGTTGTTCTGTGTGGTTTGCGGCTGCTTTTGCGAGCCCATCGTCTTTCCAGAGGTTTTGACGTTCTGAGGTCTTTCCTCTGTGCGGCTGACCGTGCTGTCATCGAAAAGGTCTACATCATCCAAGCTGACATCGTCATCGCTGTTCACGACTTGTCCCCTGCCCTGCTTTGCGGGCTGTGCAGACTGAGTATCCTGGATATCAACCGACAAGTCATCCAAGTCCTCATCGACGTCAAGTACTTCCGTTTCATCGTCAAAGACTACATCATCAATCTGCGGGGCTTGGATATCGGTATCAGTGCCGTCCTCAAACAGCTCTGTATCCGCATCTGCTTCCACATTCGCTTCTACTTCATCGGTGTCGATGCTTTCTTCACTGTCAAAGATATCGACATCATCCTGAACCGCATTATTGCTCGGCCCTACAGCGACGGGCTTGAACTCTACAGCCTGAGGATTCAGTTCAGCGTTATTCTCTTCCGGCTTGTCATTTTCCTGCTCATTGTCGGGGTCCATGAACTTCTCGTAATACTGTGCGGTCTTAACACGCTCGGCTTTATCCAGACGCTTCTTAATAGCTTCGTTAATAATGCGTTCGCGCTCTGCTTCTTTTGCCTTCTTCTCAGCCTCTTCCTGTTCACGCTTACGCTTGATTTCTTCTCTGGCAGCCTTGCGTTCAGAACGGGGCAAAGAGTTAATGTATTCCTTCTCTTCTTTCGCACGCTGTTTTGCTTCAGCACGGAGTTCTGCTTTAGATTTGAGGGCATCCGGTTTTTCCAGGAACCCATAGTCATCATCGTAGAAGACCTTGAGCTCTTCATCTGTAATGTCGGAACTGATAGGACCGTTCTCTTCACCAAGAACTTTTCCCTTTACAGTGCCAAGCATTTGCTTGAGCTTGTCTTTCGGGAGCATCCGCCCGTCATGAATCAGATATTCCGGTTCAAGTTCGGTTTTGATACGAGGATTGTATTTTGAGATTCTGCGACTTTGCCGGAAACGGATAACACGTTGAATAAACTCAAACAAGCTATCGCCGCCAACACCATGAGCTGCACCAAGGAAAGCAGCAGCACAGAGTATTGCGCAATAGGCCACGGTACTTTGTACATCCCATCCCAAATCATGCCATCCATAAATGAAAATTCCCAAGAACGGTAGTGCCAGGATGATACCTTCAACGAAGTTTCGAGTTTTGAATTGTCCGTTCAACACATACCCGGTATCAAACGAGTTTTTGGGGATTTGATAAATATTTGGCTTCTGCTCTTCTTTACTCATGCTTCTTCCCCCTTTTGCCGAGCCAATACAAGCATTGCGGCGCAGCAATTACGATATAGCTGCATCAGCATATTCTGGTCTTCCTTTTCTTTTCTGGACAATAATCCAATAGCGCTGATGTTTGCTACTGTACCGTTTTTATAGACATCCATTGAAAGCAAAACCGGCTCGCTTTTCATTGCCTGCATCTGACTGCAAATATCAGATAAATCACTTTCAAAGAACGCAGAGACCGTCAGTTTGACGCATGGCCCATTTATACTGCACGTAACAAAAATTTCTGTGTCATTTATTGTCGTATGAAACATTCCCGACCGCATATTCGCACACCTACTCACAAAAAATCACCTCGTCACCACTTAATAAATTCATTTTCAACAAGAGTCATCATTGGCCTGCAATTTTTGCAGTTGCTCACCACGCGCCGCGAGAAGGCTGATGACAATGCGCGGTATCCGGCCACTCGCCAGAAAAAGTAAGTGGCCGGGTTTCAGTTACGCCTTATGGCAAGCGCCCCAAACGTAGTTGCGCTTATCGTCGTAACCGTAGACAAGCAGCGTCACGCGGTCGCCGCGAGTCAGCAGTTCATCGGAAGCGGTACGAGCAACGCGAGCCTGAATGTTGCCGACATCCACAATCAGGCGGTAGTAGTTGTCCTGAACGGAAGTCACGGTAGCACCGTAAGCGCCGTTGCGAGCCAGGCTGTGGATGTTCATTGCGGGATTAGCGCGGCGTTCCAGGATAGCGCGGTTCATGCGCAGGCTGACAGTGCCATTTTCGTTATCCACGTTCAGGTCTTCGATAACCACGGGAATGCCTTCACCGACATGGAACTTCTTGGACACATCGTCGATATACTCGTAAGCAGACAGAGCACCAGCACCAATGCTGGTCTCAACGCCCAGAGCTTCAGCGATGACGTAATCCGGGCCGCTGGACAGAATAGAAGCGATAGCGCGGGAGCCGTTCTGAACATCCGCATTACGGCCAAAGAAGTGACGGTTGCGCTGGAGCTGCATAGCGTCCTGACGAGAGCCAGCGAATACGACCTCGCCATCCTCAGACTTGGCTTCCATGTACGGGCAGAAGTTGATGATAGCGCCATTCATCAGCTTTGCCTTACGCAGATAACGGCGCTGCCGGGTAGTCGCATCGTTCTCCTCAATGCCCTTCATCAGACTGAAGTAGAAGAAGTCCTCTGCCGGAATCATGACGCGCAGCGTGCCACGGCTCACTTCAACGACAGCGCTGCCATTCTGAACCGGGCGAACGCCAAAGACCTTGCCCTGCAGGAAGCGTCGAGGACCGTGCTTGTTGTCAGCAACGCAGCGACGCATCTCAGCCAGGTCACGAGCGCGGCGGTCTTCGGGCATATCGACATGCAGCATATCGTTGCCGTCATCAATGAAAGCACCAATCGCCAAGTCATCATCATTGAAGCGGCGAGTCGCACGAGGAACCTCATTGACTTCTTCGTCAACGCCCTCGGCGGGAGCCGCTTCGGTAGCCTCTTTCGCTTCCTGCGGTTCAGATACCGGCGCGGCGTTTACATTTTCTTTAGGTGCGGCAGCGACAGCAGCTTCATTGGTTTCAACGGCAGTGGGATTCAGCATTTCATTTTCGTTCATGGTATTTGTCTCCTTTGTATTAAAAAAGAAATATGAGATTATCGACATTTGTCGCTGCCCGGTAGCAGGATTCGGGCACTGTCCACCACACGCCGCGCGGAGGCTGTCGATTTGTGTGGTTCCTGACCCGCATGGAGCGAATCAGGGAAAAAGAAAACCTCCGGTCACACAATCAGTAACCAGGGGTTAAGGAACAAACTATTTATTTTTTGAATGCGTTTTTCTTTTTGGGAGCAGGTTCATCCGTAGCCAGCAAATCTTTCTTGGACAAACGCGGTTTCATGCGCTCTTCGGAACGCTTCTGCGTAATATCTGTATTGATTTCTTTCTGGCGCTGGATATCACCGAACGACGATTCACGGGATTCAATTGCGTCGTGTTTCCGGGCATTGGGATAAAGGTCTGCGGTTTTCGGAAGTTCTGCCCATTTGGTGGGGACAAAATGCGGGTCATTGAACAGAGGATGATGAATAAATCCGAAGCGCTTGGCTTCCAACATGTTCTGGCCATTCGTCATAATCAAAATCTGTTCCTTGTCCAAATGCTGAACTTCATCAGGGTTCACAAGATTGCGTTTGCCGTCGCCTTCACTGAGCGAATACCCTTGCATCACGCCGCGATTTCCGGCAGAGGAAGCACGAGTATCGCTGACGCTCTTGGCGCGAATCGTAACAATGCCGCTCTTATCGGAAATATATTCGGCTGTATACTTATCATTACAGCCCAGAACCAGCATCGTATTGCAGCAGCCGATGATAGTTTCGGCGTTTTCCTCGCCGTACAACTGAGTCAACTGCGGCAAACTCTGCAAAATGAGGGAAACTGCAATCTTACGAGAACGTGCAGTAGCAATCGTCTTTTCAAAGTTCGGCCAGACGCCAGTGTTTGCCAACTCGTCCGCAACAACGTTGACCGGGATGCGTCCTTCACCACCAACTGCATCGAAAGCTTCTTTCAGGTCTTTGAACAGGAAGCTCAAAAGCAGAGAGGAAAGCAGCTGCATAGAAGCGTTATCATCGGAAATGATAAGGAACAATGCGGTTTTTTCCGCGCCAAGATTTGCCAGGCGAATGTCATCGTTACTGATAACGCGGCGAACCTTGTAGGTCATGAACAGCTGGAGTCGAGTATTCAAGCCGCCAACAATGTTGGGCTGTACGCGCTCACCCATACCCTTAAACACGGCCCATGCAGATGCGGCCGGATGGCTCAGCGGTACATACTTGAAGTTTGCTTCCCATTTATCCAGGTCGTTGTGAAGCAGAGCGTCATAGATATCGGAGATGTTACAGGTCGGAGCATCCTCCTCCCATTCAGAGAGTTTCCTGTCCCCTTCTTCATCGCCATAGAACGAATGAGCAAGATATTCTACAACTCGGCGTCTATCCACCATGGCGGATTCCGGGTTCTTTACAATCTCAATCAGAGATTGCTCATCTTCCTGAGTGATATACGGCAGCTGAGTCAAAAGCTCTTTTGCACGGCGCTCATAAATCTCAATCAAGCTCTTTTCACGGATATACGCACAATAGGAAACAGCAACGCGGAACAAGTTTTCTTCCGAGCTTTCCCAGAACGGGTCGCCCTTACTGTTTGCACCGCCCCCCGTGTTAGCAATAACGGTCTTACAGAAGGTAATCACACGCTGGTCATCAATGTTACCAGTAATCGGGTCATAGATTTCCTGAACACAATCCCACGCATTAGAAAGGTCCAGATTGATAAGGTTAAAGACCTTGACTTTATAGCCACGGGACTCCAAAAGTTTACGCATATCGTTGTGAATTTCGCCTTTCGGGTCAGTGACTACAACCGATTCGCCACGCACAATAGATTGGAATACCGCCGTTCTGACATAGCCAAAAGACTTACCTGAACCCGGAGGTCCGATAAGGATAAGGTTCCGGTTACCAGTAGGTTCAAAAGGAAGCGCGATAACCTCCTCACCGTCTTGCGTGAACTGTCCAAGAATCGTGCCCGTCACGTTTTCAACCGGGCCGACCTCATAGACCTTTTTGGCTTCCGTTTCGTTCATCCAGCGAGCTGTGCCGTATGTGCCCGCCATAGACGTTGCAACGCCACGGTCGTCCACTTCTTTGGTTGCGTTGAGGTCTGTGTTATTGACGGAAAACCGGATAATAATGAATGTAATGGCGCACGCAAAGACAAGTGCCGTCACAATACCGTAACCGGTCGTCAGGGCAAGCACAAAGCCCCGCAAAACCCCCGCATCCCATTCCCCGACAAAGACTTTTGCAATACATCCTGCCGGGAAAAGACTGATAAGAAAGGAAAAGCAGAACAAAAGTACGAGCTTTTCACCCTTTGACAGCATCAAAATTTTCGTTTTGAATTCGTTCCATTTGGTCACTGGTTGTCCACCTCACTGTCAGTGTTTTCGGTTTCTTCTTCGCTGTCGGAAGTATCCAAATCCTCAACTTCTCCTTCTGTAACGGTCGTATCCACTTCCTGCAAGATAAAGTTGTCAGGGTTTGTATCGTCAAGAGAATCCGTAACGACCTTCAAAATATTATCGTTGTACCAGAATTCCCAGCCGAAGATTCTCGAAACGTCTTCAATCGGCATTGTGAACGTATTATCTTGGGCCAGCGTCATCGTATCGGTCCAGGCATACGATGTATTGCGCGACGTATATTTGAAGGTTTTCCTGTCACCGTGGATTTCAAAATACTCGCTTGCTTTGGTCAAAGCTCTTGCGGACGGCACATATTCCCAATGCCCATAAGTGATGGGAACATAGAGAAGACCCGCGTCCTCTGCATACTGCGTATTGCTGTCGTAAGCCTCGGCCAATGCTCGAACCGAAACGCACAGGCGGCCATCGCTGTTGATGGAGAAGTGCATGCCCGGAACCAAAGAGCCGTTCAAGATAACGCATTTCGTGGGAGCGGTCTTTTCGCCTTTCAGGATAGCCTGACCATCTTCTCGATTCTTGATTGCCTGGTCGTATTCTTCCTGAGAATTGAAGATGTAAAGCCGCTCGCAAGAACCTTCTTTTCGAAGCTGTGAGAAATCTGTCGGATAATCGATGGCAAGCGAATCCTTGTCAAGCTCATAGACTTCCTCGCCGGAAACAATGCACTTCAAATATTCATCGTCAACGCTATAGCCGTTCGAATCGTCATATCCAGTCGTGCTCACTCTATCGACAACATAGTTCCCATCAGCATCAAAGTGTCCGGATTCCGAAACGATATCCTTCTCATCAACGCCCAAAACCGTGCCATCGGATTCTTCACTTGACGCGGAGTCATCGGAGGAAACCTCCGTCTCATCCACAGTCTCACTTTCCGAGGCTTCATCGTCAGGAACGGGAGTCTCTTCCGGCTCCATGTGTTCCGGGTTCGGACGCAGATACACGGTATGGCCGCTGAAAATCTCAAGGCCGTTTCCGTTATCATCCGTATACGGAATCAAGCCCATGCTTTCTATCACCTGAGCCTTCTCCTTATATAAAGGAGAGCCATCGCCCATTTTCACTTCCTTGTATCCGTTGCAATCGAGGTTGTTCGGGTTTTTGACATTAAGCTTGGTTAGAACGATTTCACCGTCTTTCATTTGGGTGCCGCCCGATGTATCCACATCACCGCCAATATCGGGATTCGAAGACGGTTCAGGCGTGCTTTGAATGGACGGGGTCGGCGCAGTGGAACTGGTAGCATTTGTGCTGCCGTTTCCGCTGTTGCCTTTACAAGCAGTCAGACAGCAAAGGCAAGCGCCCAAAATGGCGGCGCTTTTCATAAAGTTGTCCATAATAAAAGCGGCCCCACTTTTATCTCAGGTGGGGCCTTACTCCTTTCTTTGGTTAGTTGCTCATTTCAATTTCAGGGTCTTTTTGGGTTTCGCCGTAATAAAGTTCAAGGTGCAAGTGTTCACCCGTTCCACCATGACTACTAAGACAATAGCCACTGTAGCCGGTAGTAGCGATTGTTGCGCCAGCAGAAATTGTATCATCAACATTGTACGAAAGGCCCGGGCTCAAATGCTGATACAGAATGAAAACGCCATTCTTTTCGCCCGGAACTACGCCACCGCGTTCCCCGTAATAAATCATCAGCATGTTACCGCGTTGACCATTCCCTTTTGTAACAAGCACACCGTTTGAATAACCATCCTGTTTACCAACAATGATACCCTTAAACGGCGCACTCATTGGATATATCGAATGAGGGGGGACAATATCAGTGCCATTGTGCTTCGTATCGCCACGAGGCGATTGCCAGCTGGAAGTTACCTTAGCCTTCCAGCCGCTCCACGGTCCAGGGAGAAGGCCCGAAGCCGGGCACTCAAACAGTTCGTCGGAATGGTTTGCATAAAACTGCTCAATCATTTGCTTAATAGAACCGCTGATGACTGTGCCAGTACCAGCGCCACCAGTGCTATCACCAGCCCCGATATCCAACGAAGAATCCCCTTCGAAATCTGCTTCAGCGGCATTATACAGCTGCCGCATTGTCGCAGCTTCTTCATCAAAAAGGTCGGCTTCGGAAGTATCACTCTCAACCGTATCTTCATCTTGTGGAACATTGAAGTATTCCATAATAACTTTTTTCGAAGCTTGAGACGGCTTAATCGAGTAAAGGCATTTAATATTTGCTGTTTTTACCACCTTACTTACACGTTCCATCACAATCGTTCCATCTTCATCAAAGACCGGATTTCCGTCCTCGTCCATCTTGGGTTCCATTGTGGTGACAGTTTTTTTACCATATGTTGTTGTTGTTGTTACTTCGGTTTTCCAAACTTTACTCTTAACAAGTTTTTTGGCTGCTTCTACCATTTTGGGAACGCGGAAAGAAAGTCCTTCATCAGTACGAGCCGCATAGCTGTCTCCAGCCATGATATAGAACGTCCAGTTAAGGTAATTCTTGCCATCGTACAAATCTTTATCTATGGTACAGGTAATATTGTCTATGGTAACGTTGTTAGGGTCACTCATCGCCGCTTTTTTAGCTTTTTCGACTTCGTCTTGAGCCGTTTTCTTTACGCTTTCCAGATAATCGGTATAGGCGTCCCTAAAATAATTGTTCAGAACCGCAACAATCACATTTGACGTTCCAATATAAGATTGAAATATATCGTCTGAAGCAATCGCAATATCATCCTGATATGCCTGCGACGCATCACCTTTTTCACCTGTTGTAATCCAGGTCAAAAAATCATCAATACCATTAGATAACTGAGCCTTGAAGCCTTCCCAGCCAAGCACAACTTCGTCAACGGTTTCTCCCAACGCACTCATTGTCGTTTCTGCAATCGTTCCCGGAATCTGAGTAAGAAACATAAATCCGAAAAGCAATAAAAGTACTGGTATGAGTGCAATGACGATAGTCGCCGCGATAACTTTAATCAGCGTCTCTGGATGCGAAACCATGGTGGCAGCAGCACCGGCAAAATTGCCTGCTGCTGCTTGTCCCGCCGCTTTACCAATGACCTTAGCATCCTTAACGCCTTGTTTTACAGCATGTACTGTTGAGGAAACTGCTTTAGCTCCCTGTTTTGCGTCATTGACCGCTTCATCGGTTAAATTACTCAATTTACACCACTCCTTCCTTAATCAAGCCAGCCTCAGCTGTGTAGAAGATTCTGCACATTTCCATCTCACACCCCGTGGAGGTGCTGGCTTTATTCGTGAGACACCCGACTCTCTTTCGAAAGCCGGGAAAAGGTTATCGTCTAAGAATCATTTGGACGGCTTGTCCTTTTTGCTTTTAGAACCGTTGTGACTCTTATTCCCTTGCATCATCTGCTGGAACCTGTTGTTCCGCTCATTGCGCTCATTTCGGGTGTTGCGTTCACGGAACGATTTTCCTTCATAAGCGTTTTTCTGTTGAGGCTGGACATCAGAACGGACATTGGACTGGGGTTTAACCTGTTTGGGGTTTTGGCTGCGCCGTTTATAAGACTCATCCGTATCGGGCCCAACGCTCTCGTAGTCATCCACCTTGCCAAGCTGGCGGGCAATGCTTTCAAACGTTTCGGGCTCATACCGGCGGGTCTGCTTGTTGTACTTAGCACTCCGTTCGATGTTCATCACATCCGGGGTCTCAGGAACGTTGCCATCAGCATCGAGCTTTTGCATGATACGCCACTGTGTAATGCCCGTATCGGGGTCTACACTAACGCGGGTGACCTGAATACGGCCAATGCCATCACTCTCAACAAAGCCATTCGTATCATTGAATGCTTTGATAGACAAATGACTCAAGGGCCTGATTTCAGGTCCATTAGAAGCTCCAGATGTATTGGGTTCGGCACTGGATACACCGGCATTGTCGCTGGATGTACCGGCTTCGGTAAAGGAATTACTGCGAGATGTATCAGCATAGAACTGAGTTCCATCCACAGGAGGTTTTTCGGCAGGCTGTTTACGAGCTGCGGAGCCATCGGCATCACCAGAGTCACCAGTATCTTCGCCAACACCGCCATGATTGAAGTTTTGTGCGGCAGGGGCGGGATTATCTTCCGCTCTGGATGCTTCTGCCGTCGCCTTGGAAGTTGCCTTTGCAGGAGCAGTATTTTCAGTAACAGAGGCGGCTGGCGCGGTCTGACCAGCAGAGCCATCATTGTCGGAGCCAGCACTTTCGGAGCTCACTGCACCACCACCTTGAATTTCAGGCGCAGGTGCGGAAGGTGCGCTTACGGTAGTACCGCCGTTATCGTCGGACGAACTGCCATCGTCGTGAGAATTATTGCCAACATTCTGATGCTGAACTGTGGGAGCAGTAGCATCGTCATTGGAAGTTTCCTCTCCGCTGCCCGAAGAAGCATCGGAGCCGGGATTCTCGTCGTGAGAGCTACCGTTGCTGCCGCCAAACGAGGCAGAGCCGACATCGTTATCGTCGAAATCATCGCCATCACCGTCAGCAGAAGGTGCCGCATGACCAGCAACAGCACCAACGTTGGAAGAGCTTTCTCCCTTTGCAGGGGGTTCACCGATACCAGAATCATCTTCATCGGCGGGAGCCTTTACGCCTTGGGCAGTGGGTGCAGTTTCTTCATCGGAGCTGTAATTGTCGCCACCGCCATTACCTCCAGCGAAGCCCGTATTGCCTTCACCGGAAACATCGTCGCTGTCAGTGCGTTGTGCAGAGGGTGCAGCAACATCATTGGAAGCGCCGCCAGCGTCAGCAGGAGGTTCAGCATAGTCAGGGCCAGCATTGCCTGCCGCTTCGTCATCAGTATCGACCGTTCTATCAGCGTAACTTGCAGGTGCCTGAGTTTCCACTGTAGCAGAGTCACCATCCATGGGCGAAGCATCCACATCAGCAGAGCCAACATCCTCAGTGCCGCCGACATAGCCAGAAGATGTATCCGAATCATCGGATTCTCCGACAGCCGGTTCATTGTCCGTATGTTGTACAACAGGAGCAGCACTGCCGCCAGAAGCGTTATCTGCGTTAGCAGGAGGTTCAGCGTAATCGACAGAAGCGTCATCAGACACATTGTCATTTGTAGCAGCATTGTCAGCCTGACTAGCGGGTGTATGAGTCTGAACCGCAGCAGAGCTGTCATTCGCGAACTGAGTCTCGGAATCAGTAGACCCAGAGTTCTCAGTAACAGCACCATTGCCAGCGTCAGCCGGGGGCTCAGCGTAATCAGCAGAAGCATCACCAGTTACACTGTCATTGACAGCGGCACCGGTTGCACTCTTGAATTGCGCAGGTGCATGGGTCTGGACTGCATCAGAACCGTCATCCATGAGCTGAGTTTCGGAGCCAGTAGAGCCAGCGTTTTCATTGACGACGCCGATGTCGGAAGGCGTATTCGAGCCGCCGAATTCCGCATCAGCAGAACCGTAACTCGTAGTCTGCTCTGCAGGACCAGCAAATTCTTCGCCGGGAGCACTACCAGCGGGAGGCTCGACGGAAACGGTAGAATCATTTGCTGCGAAATCGCTGCTGTCGGGGCTTGCCGGTGTAGTTGTAGGTGCAGGGCCTTCTTCGGTGACGGTCTTGTCGGTAGCAGACTGCATCGCAGACCCAACGGAGCTTTCACTGAAAGTACCAGTGCCATCCACAACAGTCTCGGTTTGAGCCGCGCTGCTATTGGTAACGCTGTCTTCACCAGCAGACTGAGTAACGGTAGAAGTTACGCTGCTGTCAGCAGAGGTTTCCATTTCGACATGTCCAGAAGGAGCTGCATCCTTAGTCTGAGGTACATTACCACCCTGAGCGGGAGAAGCAATAACGACTGTATTACCTTCTCCAGCCGCGCCGTTGCCACCAGCAGAGATTTCGCTCTCGCTCTGAGGCTCAGAACTCGGAGCTGGTTTAGCGGATACATTCTGTGCCTGAGTGCCAGGAGCGACAGCAGTTTCACTGCCAGAAGTGGTAGGTTCAGTGGGCAATGTACCAGCATTGCTGAGTACAGGTGCGGTTGCCTTCGTTGCTGTAGTACTGGCAGTGCCAGCAGGAGCAGTATTGTCTTCACCAACAGTATTGACATTTGCAGACGGGACATTGCCCTGACCCTTTGCTGTAGGTGCAGTTTCAGGCGTGGGTGTAGTCGCGGGAGCAGCTCCATTGCCGCCAGCAGGAACGGTGCTAATTCCCTGTTCAGGAGCAGCGCCATTCTTACCCGCAGGGCTGCCAACAATAGATGTAGTTTCAGGTGTAGGAGCAACCGTGGGTTCAGTGCCTTTTCCTTCCGTCATACCACTACTGCCGCCAGATGTGGCTTCAGGCGTGGGCGTAATAGCAGGACCAGCGCCCTTGTTTGTGGCAGTACCACCACCGCTGATAGGTGTATTGTCCTCGTGTACCAGAGGCGCTGCGGAATCCTCAACGGTTGCGTTTGTAGGCGTGCCATTGCCAGACTTTGCTTGCGGCACGTTCGTACTTGTACCAGATGCGTTGCCAGATGCAGATGCTCCCGTAACGGTTACATTTGCAGCGTTAATCGGTTTGCTTGTAGCCGTACCATTTGCGACAGGTGCGCCCGCAGGTGTAGATGCAGGTTTAACAGAACCAGAGCCATTGGTAACAGCGTCAGGATTAACCACATTCACGTTGTTTGCGCCAGGAGTGCGAGATTCCGCATTGCCAGCAGCTGTATTATCAACACCATTGGCATTGATTGTCGTACCATGTGCAGTATTAGCAGCATTTGCAGAGCCAGTTGCTCCTGTAGCAGTAGTAGTTGCCGTAACCGTCTGCGGTGTCGGTACGCCACTGCCAGTAGGCACAGCGTCTGTAGTTCTACCCTGTGCTACGGTATCGGGATTCACAACGCCAGGTTCAGAACTTTCGCTGTTGCCATGGCGGCCAGAGAACACCGATGCAACACGTCCCCAGAAAGAAGTGGCTTCAGGTTCTGGTTCATCCATTGCGGCCACGGGCGTATGTGTGGCCTCGAAAGCCTCCGGTGTCATGCCAACCGTATCGCCGACCTCGGCACCAGTAACTTCCTGTCCGGAATCATCGTCAGCCAAAGAGTTGTATGCAATCTGGCCATTTTCGTCGGGTGCGGTTGCATCAGTTTCCTTAGCGGTTGCATCACCATCAACCATGGTCGCGTTACCGGCATCGCCAGTAACGTTTTCAGAGGCACCAGTGCCTTCAGCAGTACCCTTCGGAAACTGTCCAGATGCAATAACCTGGGCAGCTTCTTCGTCTGTCAGGCTGCCCTTCGGGTTCGATACCATGTAAGTATCGGTAGTGTTGCCATCGCTGACCGTAACAGTCAAAGCACCATCAGGCATATCGTCACGGCCCATGGCCATGTCAATACCGGTGACTTTCGCACCTTTAGCAAACTGCTCTGCCAGCTCAGGGTCAGCATTTGCAAGCGTGTCCTGCATAGCAGCCAAAGATTCCTGAGAATTGTAATCAACAGCAGAATCCGGGTTGCGCATTTCTGCGGCACGCTGCTCGTTGGACATCTGGAACCGACCGGCGTAATTTTCTTTGGCAGTATCAAACTGCTTTTGGGCCTCGGCCTGTTTGGCGTCTCGGGTAACAGCAGCCGCCTGTTCCTGGTCGTGCTTATTAAGCGCGGAATCAGTAACACGAGTAAGGTAATCCAGGTTTTTGCTTTCCATCGCGGACCTTGCGGCAATTGCGGCCGCGCCATCTGCACCATACTTGTTCAGCTGACCAGCGGGGACGCTGAAAGATGTGGAGTTCTTTGTATCCGGAATAACGTCGCCAAGACTTCTCCCCTTCCCGTCCGTCATGCGAGTAGCGGTCCATTCCTGAGAGCCATTTGCCGCAGTGCGTCCGGTATTTTCAAGACGGAACTTGCCTTTATCCGTAGTAAGAATTGCGCTTTGCCCATCCGGACTGATAGCCAGGTCGGAAGTCTTGGTTGCAGTCATGCCAGATTCATCACTCGAATAACGGAATCCGGAAACGCCTGTAATCTTGCCATTCTCATCGCGGTAAGTGACCTTACCATTGACAGCACCTTTAATGGCGTTATCGGGAGCCAGGTCTTCAACCGTACCCTGAGACACCTTGCCGCCGTCAAATCCGAGCTCATCCAGAGCGTTCGCCATAGCCTGACGATTCGAATTGGAGTTGAAGGTCTCGCCAGGGTTTTTGTACATGTCGCTGCGTTCGGCGTTCGTACCACGTACAAAGCGGTCGGCCTTTTCCTTGTCGCCATAGCTGACCTTACCGTATTTATCCAGATTGTTTGCAGCCCCAGCCGCTGCGCCATTGGCACCTGCAGCTGCTGCCACGCCTGCAGCAATTGGCTTGCTATTACTGCCCGCGCCGCCTACAACATTTCCAATGGCATCAGCAGCTGCACGGCCGTGGCCAGCAACGCTGCCTGCCAAATCAAGAACATCATGCGCAGCACCCGCAATAATTCGGAAAGCGCCAGCCGCTTCACTCATCGGGTCAAGACCTGTTGTGCTTGTGATGCGGAATCCGGCTTTTGCAAGCATATCGTCCAGCTTTTGTGCGATTTTGAGGTATGCGTATGTGACAAGGCCCCATTTCACGACGCTTTCAACAGATGCGCCGACCAATCCGATGTTCAATGCCGTTCGTGCAATACCAACGACCCAAATGTTCAGAATCAGCAAAACACATTGTGACCAGAACATCTGCATCCAGTTGACTGCCGTATCTTTTGTTCTTTCGTTAGTTGCCGTGGCAAATGCCAGAGGCGAAAGCAAAATAGTGAAGACGCAAATGATGTATCGTTCCGCACATTCAAGTACCAACTTAATCAGGTTCCACCAAATCAAAAACAGAAACACAACGCTGACAACCAGAGAAGCACCTTCGACAATCGAGAAACCTCCCATCCATGCAACTATTGTTCCAGCCGCATCGCCAGATTCAGTCTGGCCAATAATTTTCATGCCAGAGTCTTCAAACGAAAACTCCCCCAATCCGCCACCTGTAACGCCTTCACTTAACGCCGTTGTCAGAGGCGAAATGATTTCATCGAACATCAACTGAAGGAAGTGACTGCCTGTAAGAGTAAGAACCATGCCAAAGACAGCGTTCCAAATCAGTTTTGGTACGCTTTCGGTCCTTGCGCCGTCTGCAGTTTCCATCAAATACGAGATGATACGAACGGCAATCAGTGCTCCGGCGATTGTTGTCGAAATTACCGTTATGGCTTGTGAAAAATAGCCCCCAATGCCGTCCCCACTCATTGCAAAGCCAGGAATATAATGGGCGATTTCTTCTGTCGTCATCTGCGTAATTTCGAGCAGCGGATTCATAATAAGGTCACAAAACTGCAAGATAATACGTGCGATGACCATGACAACCAGACTGAGGAAGTTACTGACAAGGTCAGAAACCGCAGAAAACGCAATGCATCCAGTCACTGCAAATGCAAGAATAACAGCGGCCATAGAACGCTTAACGGCTTTCTTTCCTTTTACGGGTTTACATTTTATAAGAGAGTTAATGTTGCTCACCTTCTTTCAATAAAAAAGACCCGTCCGATTACTCGGACGAGCCTTTTAGCCGCAAAGCGAATATTAGCCGCCAATGTTATTGCCGCCGAGCTCGCTGTTAATCTGGCCACCGAGTTCATTAGCAACCTTCATCAGGCCGGGCACTGCAACAGCAGCCACGACGATGATGGCAACCACAATAAGACGTTTCTTGTAAGTCTGAACGTCTTTCGGGTCACTGGCCAGCAGCATACGCACCAGCATATACAGGAATACTGCGATGCCGATAGGAACAACGACGTTGGTCAAGCCTTTAGCAATAGAGTTGCTAACCTGGTTGCCTACGTTGAACACTTTGTCAATAGCGGTGCTAACATCTGCATAAGCCATAACCGTGCTCATCATGGCCGCAGTTCCCATCGCACAGGCAGTACCTACAGCCATCTGGAGGTTCTGCACCGGGATGCGTTTCTGCAAGCTGTTTTTCATATTCATTTCGAACTACCTCCTTCCTTCGATAATCATCGTAGTAGAGCCTTTACAGGTTGATTGCTCAGCCCTTTAACTCTACAATATCTATTATCTGCACCTCGCAAAGACGTGCAACAATCATACATTCGTTTATTTGAAGCATTATTCACACAAAACAAAAAGCGGGAGCTCCTGTTATGAGGAACTCCCGCTATAACTAATTTTATATTTTGGCTTTTTTTAGTTTCGTGATGATGCGCGGACCGAGCAAGGATTTTCGGGTCTGTTTACGGAAATTCTGAAGCGCATATTTCAGTGCTTCCTCATCGCCAATCATTACCAATTTCTTTTTGGCTCGCGTAATACCGGTATAGTACAAAGGCTTTGTCAACATCACTCCGTATGTCATACTCACCGGAATAATGCAGCAAGGAAATTCACAGCCCTGAGAGCTATGCACGGTAATGGCATACGCAAGCTCAATATCTTTCATATCTTCATTGTTATAAACTAAAGTTTCTCCTTTCGAGTCAAAGTAGATTTCAACGGCAACATCGCTTTCCAGCTGGACAATCGACTGAATCGTTCCCAAGTCACCGTTAATAACCTGTTCTGTGTTCTTTCGTTGAATAATCCGGTCACCAACCATAAACAGCTGCTTACCGATTTCGACACAGAACTTATCATCAGTTTTAGGATTCACGACCGCCTGAATTGCGGTGTTGACACGGTTCTTGCACAGATATCCGCTCGGCGTGCCTTTATCATAATGCGTAGGGGTTAGAACAATCGTACCCTCCATACCGTATTTGGACACGCCATTCAAATACTCCTCAACAATATGATTCATGATTTCATTCGCTTCTTTTTCTTTATCCTTGTTAACAACCGGAATGAAGCGAAATTCATTATCAAACACAAGATTTCGGGTATCCCCGGTATAGGCACGATTCTCACGAATCTTGATGGAAGCATCTGTAATCGTCGAGGTACTCCCCTGCCGATAGTTGACATCAAGGCGAACGGTTTTAATAACACCGCACTTGATTAAATCACGCAAAACGTCACCACGAGCTACAGGAGCCAACTGGTCCGTATCGCCAAGCAGTACAATCCTGGTGGATGGGCTGCTCAAAACAGCATCGATTGCATAAGCGAACAGGTGTTCCCCCACCATACTCATTTCATCAATACCGATGAAACCGCAAATGGTACAATCTCCTTGTGCCGTGAATCCGCTCGAATTATTCGCCGGAATCAAGCCACAAGCCTTATGAATCGTGGATGAGTTCATGCCGGTGCTTTCCGCCATACGCTTGGCAGCCAAGCCTGTTGGGGCCATCAATAGAATATGTTCCTCCGGCCATACCATATGGTACACATCCATGATAGCCCGCAGACAAGTGGTCTTGCCTGTACCGGGGCCTCCAGTGACAATAGAGATACGGTACTTCAAATTGCGTACAGCCTCGGCCTGTCGCGGAGAAAGAATAATTGAGTTCTCTTTCTGCCATTTGATGAAAGCGTCCTCGATTTCTCGCTCTTTTATCGGCTCAGCACTGGCAAGTTCAACGATTTTAGCTGACATTTTACGCTCTGCCAAAAAATCATCTTTATCGTAATAATATTTTCCCTGCTTGATAACCGAGTATGCCTTGGCAACACTATCAAGTGCTTCTTTCTGCCGTTCTGCACTCACCTGTGGAGTGAACGCAGCCATTCGAGCTAAGATAGCACTCTCTTCCGCACACATACTTCCCGTCTTTTGACAGGCAATATGTAATGCTTCGATTGTCGCGCAGGTCATGCGGCGCTCTGAATCTACCGGCTCTCCCATTGCAAGAGCAATGTGGTCCATCACCGCAAAGCCCAAAATCGGGACTGGCTTATAAGGATTATTTTCCAGAACGTGAATCGTTTCATTTCCGTACGTCTCAACCAATGTGTTGATAGCGGACGGTGAAATATCCACGCCTTGCAGAAGTTTCAGAACATCTGCACGGACCAAAGCAGACAAACAGGCATCGTTGAGCTTTGCAATGACCTTGTCATCAATTTTTGGAATATCAAACAGCTGTTTGCAATGATGAGCACAAACATCCAATGTGTTCATTCCAAAACGTTCAACGATATGGCTTGCCATCGTCTTTCCTAAACTGCTGCAATTCCGCATCAGAAACTTGCAAACCTCGCTTTCGGTTTCAGGCAAAATCTCGGTTGCTTTTTCTGCAACGAAGATTTTCTCGTTTTCCTCTTTAGAATCCGGTGCCCAATGTCCTTCCAGGCGAAATGAAATTTTCTTCAACAGCTCAACGGGAATGTGCTGAGATGTGGCTTTGAATTCTGCCGTCATCCCGCCGTATCTGCGCACCTCAGGAGGAAACATATCCTCTTGCCCTTTTACACAAGTTGTAAAAATACAGCAGGCGTAATTTGTGCTTGTTGGTACGGCCTTCAGTACACGCTTTACGTTGCACTTGTTTAGCGTGATAGTAGTGTTATCCAATTTTACTTACCCCTTTATTTTTCTCGCAGCACCTCCAAACATTTCGGATATGCCACTTTTTCGACTTTTTCGTTTACCGTGATAAGATACGCCTTTACGTCATTACTGTACATATAGTAAGACCATGTATCGTAATCCTCGCTTCCGGGCGTTGCAACATCAACCGGCGTAGATAGCCAACACGCCTGACAATTATGCACAAGCCACAAGAAATATGGGTTGCCACTATCCTCAAGGCTTTTCTTCATTTTCCCTTCGCATTTGTGAAGCTCTCGCTCGAAAGCTTCCTGCTCGAATCCGCGTTTTGCCAAGATGGAAACCATCGCACCAAAATAGTCATCGCAGTCGCTGCATGTTGGCTTTACAAGTTTTTGCTCATAGAGAGCATCGACAAGCTGTCGGTTTTGCTCTTCGTAACTTGTCTGATTTTTGTTTTGGTTCTTGTTTTTACTCATTGATAAACTCCTTTCTATTTGATATGCCGATAAAAATAGGCAGCCACCCGGTAAAGGATGGCTGCCTATATCAGCAGAATGTAAATTGTGCGACGGGTCCCAAACGTATGAAACCGTTCAATGTTATCCATCGTACATTTATTATTTTATCCGTGCCGCACAATCCGTCAAGCAGAGAGTGCCTCAATCATCTCGCACATACATTTTTCAAGGCGCGTGCAGGATGTGACATTCGGCAGATAGTTCATCTGAATATCATAACGATGGCATGTCACTTTGCATTTATTGTAAAGTGCATGAGACATGGAATCCACCTTGCAGAGCACAAGGTCTGCAGCGTGAATCATCTGGTCACAGGCCGCCACCATATCTTTGCTCACATAGATGGCATCGGGATGAAGAACTTGGAATCGCTTCATCAGGTTTTGATTGCCGCCAACGACAGCAACCGAATATTTCTGAAGTAGTTCATCCAGCTTTTTCCCATAATCGACATCGGGTTCATCGTCAGGCTGCAAGGTTTCTTCCTCAAGAGCCTCCTGCTCATCTGGCAAATCATCCTCTGTCTCTTCCGGAACCAGCTGCATCAGTTCGTCAATCTCCGCATACGCCGTTTCCAGCTTGGATGTCAGAGCGTTTTCGCGCTTCTTACTCTGCTGCAGCAGCTTGTCTGCATCAGCTGCCTTGTTTTCAGCTCGCTCTACACAAGCCTCTGCGTCTACCAGCTTTTTGTTCAGAGCGTCAATCTGCTTAACGAACATTTCATCCGAAGTACCCTCATCCTGTCCAAACAGCTCACGCGAAACAGCTCTACGAATTTCATCGGCGTAAGCATTCGCCAAGTTGTAGACTGACGCGTAAACAGGAAGCATAAAGTTATAAAGATTGATAAGATTAAGCGTCTGCTGCGATACTTTCTGGGAAATCAGCATGTTGTTCTTATCATCAACGGTGATAAGTCCATCCATGACAAGGGCCTCCAGCATGCCAAAGCAAAAGCTGTCATCGTCCTCTTTGCAGACAAACTGAACATCCTCCGCGAGATTCGCCTGCATATTACGGAACTCTTGTTTTGTTAGAGGTCTGTTTGCTACTGGTTTGAAGCCAACGCCTGCCTGACACATAGCATCTTCACAGATAGCATAGCCATCACACATGATGGAGTAATTCGAATCACTGAATTCTGTCTTTTGGATTGTTAAGTTATCGTTTACTTTCACATCAATAGTTGCTTTGTTCATATCGGCAATCACTTTGTTCTGAAGGTCACTAATTGTTTTCTGTACGCCTGTGCCAAGTTTCGCAAAGAATTCTCTTTGGATGGCGCTGTCTTCGCCTTCTGAATTTGCCAAATTTCGGGTCCAGATATCATAGACATCTTTGTTTTGGGGAAGCTGGCTTTCCGGGCTGGCATATCCGTACAAAAAAAACAGATATCTCTTTGCCACGTTCTCCGGTTTGTTGATTTCATCTGTGAAATCGTATGCTGCCTTCGTACCTGCGTACATTGCACTTACCATTCGAGGCATATAGGAAAAATCGCGTCCCAGCAGCTGTACAAGTTTTGTCCATTTTGGCTTGTTTTCATTGAATAGTAAATAACTCATAACGGCAGCCACCTTCACCGTATCGGCACGACGAGAAGGTACGACTTCCGTTAAGCCCATTATTTTATCATTGAGTAGGTTTTTGGCTTCCTTACGGTAGCAAACATTGCTTTCATATTCATCAACAAAGCGCTTTTTTGCAGCCTGATTTCGTTCCACTTCGCTGGCAGCATATAAGCACCATTCTGGTTTATAATAAAATGACATAATCAAAAAATCCTCCTTTGTATATCAAAAAAGCGCCCGGTGTAGCAACCGAACGCATGAGTGTTAATGATAAGTTAAATGAGATGGTATCCATGCTACATTTATAATTGTACCCAACCCGCACAGATGTGCAAGCAGCAAAAAGCATATGAATCACCGCTGTTCTCCATTTGGGTCTTTCTGCACATGGGGTTCCTGTTCCGATGTCACCTGTGCGACCTTAGCATTCGAGAGATTTCCATTCGCGTATTCGATTGCCTCTTTCAAGCCTATACTTTTGTACACATTCATTTTTTGCCATCCTCATATTTTGCAACAAAAAACGGCCCACCCGCTTTAAGCAGATGAGCCGTGCCGGACAAAGGCTGTGCTGTTATTTGTTTTTGTTCTCCTTCTCCTCGTGCTTTCCACGAACTGCGTTATAAGCCTTCTGGAAAGTCTTGGTGCGGCTGATGAGGAACAGCGGGATAATCCAGCTAGTTGCCTCGAAGAGTATCTGAATCACACCGCCCAGCAAAGGGAACAAAATTTTGGTCAGGAGAAATGCCGCGAGTTTGAACGCGACAAAAGCCAGGACGACGATACCGACTGCAACGACAATACGTGCAGCAATCTTGGTTATGTTTTCGGAGTTGATTTTGAAGTTTTTCATTTTCATGATTGTCCTTTCTTGTTTGGGTTGTGATTTGTTGTACAGACTAACACATATGTGTAGCTGTTCGGACATCTATTAAAAACAGTGCAATGCACTGGGAATTCAAAACAAAAAAGCGGGCTCCCTGAAAACAGGAAGTCCGCTTCTAAGCGAATTATGAAAAATGAACCACGACCGGATTTGGTTCCGGAGGACAACTTTTCAAGCTGCCGCTGTGGAAGTAAGATGATATCTATTAACTAATTAACATTTTACTCCGGCCGCATACGCTGTCAAGCAAAAAGCGAATTAAAAGCAAAATAAATTTGCATTCAACTTGCCTTCTACATCTGGATTGCATCCCTTGATTGCATCTTTTGCGTAATCGCGAATATAATCGATGTCGTCAACAAGATACGCTCCATCAGCGTCACGCTGCAGGGCCCCGGCATTCAGCCAATCCTCTGCAAAGTCAATGTTGGTATTACGGTCAACCAGCTTGAACTCGACCGTACGTCCATCGTTTTCTCGCAGTTTCATTTCTTTGCCACCTTTATCGTTAATGTCCGGCTCGTTTCACGTCTGGGAATGTCACAGGCTTTGAAAGCATCGGGGTACAATGCTTCGAGTTTCTGCCGGTCAATGGATGCGTTGCTCATCTTGGGGGTGAGCTTGACAATCCATTTAACTCCGTCCGGTCCTGTAACAGTCCCCTGCGTACTGACGCCCATAGCCATCGCAAAAGGCACTGCCAGCTTTTTGTACTGGGCTTCATACCCTTTAGCTACATCGCTGGCAGCCTTATACTTAGCATAAGCGTCCTTATACTCTTTACAGAGTTCTGCGTATTCAGAGCCCAACAAAATGCCGGGCGCAGACTTGTTGGCATCGCCGGTATAACGATGCAGGGTATCCATGAGGGCTTTGGTATCACCAAGAGGTTCGGGCGGGATACGCGGGACAACATGGCTTTGCCAGAAGTCGTCACATCCCTGGATAATGCGCATCTCTTCATCAAGGTCGCGCTTGATGGTATTTGCGATAAGCGTATCGCGGTCAAACATGCAGACCACAACGCATTCCCAAACGCCAAGAATCGCCATATAAGTGCGAACCTGATAGATGTACGGAATAGGAATATTGCCATTCTCCCACTCAGCCTTGTTGAACGAGCTCGTAGTTTTGATTTCCACCAAGCAATACGAGCCGTCCGGCTTGCGCATCATACGGTCAATGTTGGCCGTGATATAAGGCTTTCCCGGCATGGAATAGATGTTGGTATCGGTGATGATATCGTTGTACGGATACCGTTCCGACAGCCAAGCGTCTACATACTCCTCCGAGATATGACCCCACAGCTTATTCAACCGGGATTGAGAAGTTTCTTCTTCCGGGACAATCGGCTGCTTTCCAGTCTTGGCGTAGAACAAATCAAGATTCGTCTTGAATTTGTTTGCGCCAAAGATAGCGGAAATGTCAGAACCGCCCAAATGGTCTGCACGCCGTGCCTGCCACTGGTCCTCCGTCAAGGTGCTTGCATCGACCTCGATTTCAGGGCCATTATAGCCGTCCGGGTTACAGAATTTAACTGCTTCCGGGCTTGCCTCGGCCATTGCCTCATTGTAGAGTTCCCTGGTGTAGGGAGTATTGATTTCCCAGTACGGGAGATGTTGCGCACATCCCGCACTGGATTTGTTGGTGCCATCATAGCTTGCCATTGGTTGTTTCTCCTTTCAAAGTCAGCGGCACAAGCCATACACAAGTACGGCTATAACCAGCAGGATAAATACATTTTTAGGTTTTACCATTACAGCTCCTCCTTACCAGGCATATCCACATCGCTCCAGCGAGTACGAGCGCAGCGTGCAACGCAGTCAGCGGCAGCGAAAATCTTCTTAGCATCCTGAGTGTGATTGCGAACCACACCAGCGTATGCATCGCATACTGCCAAGTAGATATCCAAAGCAGTTACAGGCATATCGCCATACAAAGCGTCAAAACCTTCGAGAGCTTCCAGTGCTTCCTGCTTCGGCATACCACCGCTTTTCAAAACGCGAACAAGCGCTGCTTTACTGTTGCGAATTGGAACATTACGCAGCTTATCCAGGTCGGTAGCTGCATCGTCAAAATACGCAAGCAAAGCCACAAAAGCATTCGTAACTCGTGCTGCAATGTCTTCACCGATATGCGGAATTGCCACATCTTTAGCCATGGGTGCCACAATGCCGCTGCCCATATTCAAGCACGGAATCAGGCGTACAGCAGATGCAGCAACATCCGAGCTAATCATCATAACTGCCGGAGTATACCCCGCAGAAAATCTAGAAGGAAGTTTGCGGAAGAACTGCTGCTTGTAGGCTCCAAGGTCGATGACCACTTTCATAAGTTCGTGAGACAAATAGCCGCCTTCGAATTCACGGTCAGGCCAGTTCTGGTCCATATAATCGTCCATGATTTTCAGGAGCTTATCGTTTCCGATAGCTGCATAGCGGGCAGAATGCACAGCACGAACCTTGTCGTAACTGTACTTAACCTGTACCGCACCTTTCCGTTCTGCCAGGATAAGGTTCAAGACCTCTTTCAAGCTCTCGCGGCGTTCTTTGCGAAGCAGTTCGTAGCAGTTCATGCCAATCATGCCTCTGTCACAAATGCTGCGGACTGCACTGTCCCCTACCGGCTTCTTGCCGATACAGGTGGTCAGATTCAGCCCTGCGTTCTGCTGCGTATCAAGGACCGCTTCCTCGCTCACTTTCATCTGCTTGGCGTATTCATCCGCACAAAGAGGTTCATCATGACTCGCTTCAAAACGAATGTCACGAATCCCCTCCTCAAGCCATTTAGTATTTGCTGCGTCCTGCTTGCACTGTGCAAGCAGCTTGTCGTACTCGCCAGCCTTGTACTGTGCTTCTGCCCCATCCAGTGTGAAATCCACAAGGTCGGGGTCCTTTAAGTTGGGTGTCACGGCAGCTGTGTTGATGGTTGTGTTGACGACCGCGCTAGTTGCTGAGGCAGGTGCGTTCATGGTTACATTGTTGTTGGTAGTGGTGGTGTTGTTGATAGTAGTGGTCATAATTCTTACGCTCCTTTTTTATAATGCAAAAAGAGGCGGGCCTCCCGATGTGGGAAGTCCGCCTCTTTAAGCGAATTGTGAATTGTACGAAAGGCATTATGCCCGTATCGATGTTTGTTATCTATCGTACAATTTTTATTGTATTCAGTTCGCATAAATGGGCAAGTGAAAATAGTGCAAAACTAGATTTTCCCTGCTGCCAGATAAAAGGAAGCGCAAAAAGCCGCTCACCAAAGAACCCTTGCCGCGATTTCTCAATTTGCCGTTTCTGCTGTTGTTGCGGCTGATTCCGGTGTCTGTCCGGCTTCTGCCGGAACAACAGTTACAGTGCAGGAATCAGAGAATTTACCGTCTTCGGTAGCCAAAGTTAAGACGGTAGAACCCTCAGACACGCCTCGCAATACGCCTTCACTGTCATCGTAAACCGCAACAGATTCATTTTCCACGGTCCAGACCAGTTTCAGCCGATTTACAGCGGCAACTACCTTGTCGTTGTCCTCGGTTTTTGCGGTGGCAACGTTGAAGCCAACTGCTTCCTCTTCACCAACCTGAAGCTCAATATCACCGTTCAAAACAAGCTCGGTAATATCAATCTTGTTGGCTTTCGCAACAGCAAAGCTCGCAATCAGCGTGATTGCAACCAGTACCAAGAAAACGGCAATGATAATAATCGGATTTTCAGCAGCGCTCTTTGCCCGCTTTTTGTTGTTACCCATCAGTTTTCTCCTTTCTGAACAGCCATATCATCTTGTGAGTCTTTGTCTGAAAGTCCCAGATGAAAATGCAGATACACCTTAGACATAACCTTGTTGGCCGGAACGAAATGTTCATCCCAATACCGAGAATCATACGAATTGTTTCGGTTGTCGCCCATCATAAAATAATGGTCTTCCGGAACCTGAAACGGTCCAAAGTCAAGGTCTTCCGGTGTTTCGTTCAAATAAGATTCTTCGTATTCGACACCGTTAATATATGTCTGCCCGTGCTTGATTTCCAGCACATCTCCAGGCATACCAACGATTCGTTTGGCATAAAAGCGTTCGTTCCCATCACCGCGTTGAAACAGAACAATGTCACCGCGCTCGTAGGGCTTACTCAGAACGTTCGTTCTCACCCCAACTGTGAAACACGGTGCCGAAAGAGTCGGATACATTGACTGTGTTGGGATAATGGAAGTCATAAGGACAAATTTAAAAATCAGCCAGAACACCACAAAGCAAATGACCGGCAGTGCCCAACTTTTCACAAAATCTTTCATTCGTTGTGTGCGGGAAAGCACAATGTTATTCTCTTCCAAAAATGTCACCTCGGTAAATTGTTATTGATGAAGGTTAGAAATTGATTCAGATAGAATCCAATCTGGCTCAACAGTCCTTGATAGTCAACCGTAACGCCAATATAATTAAGAAACATGTTTACGCCATAAATCGTGATGGCTCCAAGAACTAGAGTCTCAAACAAACGACTTACGCCGCGCATGATAAACCAAATCAGCATCACAATCAATGCAATATCAACAGCCAGCTTGATATCACCAGATTGATAAAGAGATTGAAAATAGTTCACAGCATCACTGATAGCCGACATAATAATCGCCTCCTTTGCGTTCGTCTGGCCACCTATTTTAATTTTCTACAATTCGCACGTTTCAGCAACAAACAAAAAAACAGTGGCATCTGTTAAAAGATACCACTGCTGCTGTGATTAGAGGACGTACGGGCAAACCGTCACGTACAGCTGGACAGCCTTATCGCCGTTGTACAGAGTAATGGTATTGAATCCCTTCTTTGCTCCAGAGAGAATCATCTCCTTCGCCGCTTCATATTCCTTATTATCACGACGAACATAACCATCCTTGGTCTTCATCGTGGTAATAGCATTCTGCAGCATTTCAAGAGCCCGTTCAGGGGTTCCTGCGACCCGCATCCAGTTACCGATAGAATCGTAGATGGTGTAGGCCGTGTCGGGGATGTTGACGTTCTGAACCGGTGCAGGAGGTGCCTGTGTTACAGCGGGTGCCGGAGCTTGAACAGGTGCGTCACTTGCTGCAGCCGGAGCTTCCCGATGATTCGTCATGTGCTGAGTATATCGTTCTGCGTTGGACAGATATGCGGTCCAGTGCATCTTGAATGCCCCTGCAAGGCCAATCAGGTCTTCCTTAGAGCAGCTGACAAGAATGCGCTTGACTTCCGCATCTGGCTTTTTCTGGTATCCACCCATCTGATTCTGAATACCTTCTGCTTCCACTGCCTGGAACACATAAGCCGATTTCGTACCAGGAATGAGCGAAATTTGCCGCCACATCACAGGACGGTCGTTGCGTGCCGGGCTTCCGCCGTTGTACACAAAGAGCTCCTCGGGATACTTTGCCTGCGTCTCCTTGGCTTTCTTGATTGCCTGGATACGCTTTTGGCCCATCATGCCGTTCAAGACGGCTTCCGCAAGATAGATTGCACCGCTACCGCCCTCAACATCGAGAGCCGCTTCGATAAAATCCGTCTGCTTGCAGCCATTCTGCCGCCCGGTATGGGCAACAAACGACAAATGCAGCTTGCCAATATTCGCCCAGTCCATCTTGAATTTCAGAAAACTTTTCTGTCCCTGAAGTTGGTAGATGACGAAATCATCTTCCTTGTTTGTGTTCTGATTTTTTTGATTGTAAGCCATAATAATTTTCCTTTTCTTATGCTGTTTTCACCGGGACAAACGGCACGAACTTTATGCTGTTTGTCTCGTTTGTGATATTCGGAACAAAAGGCCGGAATATTTTCCCCTGCTTAAATGCAAGGTAATAGTCATCCACGCCTTTATATGTCGTGCCCCAGTTAAAACGAGTCATCGTGATACCATATCGGGACGCGATTTCATAAAGTTTTGCAAGTGCATTTTTAACATGCTCATTACTCTCTCGGTCAGAGTCGAACGCATCCACCACGCGGGTAATTCCTTGAGATTTCAGATACTCACAGGTCATTTCCCATTGGTTAAAGCAGTTGACTCCCGCAAGGGCTATGTACGGTTCATGGCTCTCGCTCAGCTCACAAGCAATGTGAGCTTTGAGTGCCCCTTCCGTAACATACACGATTTGACCTTTTTTGCATTCCGGCATAACACCAGGAATACCGTAACTCGCAATGTTTCTGGCACTGCATCCACCTTGAAATCCGGCAGACGAAAACCAGAGATATCGTTTGTCACCCTTGTCAAATCGAATCTGCATCCCTACAATTTGACCTTTTGAGTTAAAATACGGAATGAAGAATCCTGATTTTGAGCAGGCGGAAAAAGTCTTTCCATTCTTCTCATAGAATCCCGGAACCCCCTCAAAAGAAATACCTCGCTTTTTGAGTTTGACAAAGACGCTCACCCATCGCTCTGGTACGGAACGATATAAGCACTTGTCAATTACCTCATTGGTAAGGCCCCGTTTGAGAAGATTGTTCCGGTGTTCAGGCTTCAGGGTCAGCTCATTCAAAACTGCCCTATACACCTTATCAAGTTCTTCATCTGACTTGATATCAGCTGATGGTTCTGGCTGATACTTGAACGTAATCCTCGATTCGGTAGGTTTGCCATCCAAAGCATTTGCCAGCGCTTTGTTTGCTTCCTGCCGATTCTGAGGGTCAAGTCCATTGAACAGACAAAATAGGTCAACTATTCCACCACTGTACGGACATCCGCTGCAGCAATGGAAGCAGTTATACTGACCTCTTTCTAAGTTCACAGAGAAATACACCGGTTTCTTTTTATGGCCACATACTCCCATAGGACATTGGACTTCTATTTCGCCGGTGCGTGATACTCCTCCTCGTGTCTTAGCTCCAACGACGCCAAGAACTGCTTCCATGCTTAGCATTTGTTATTCATCCTTTCTCTTTTTTACCATCCCCTTTCTGACCCATAGTTCTTTACAGGTTATATTGACCTGCAAGAATACGAGCAGCAGCCTGAACAGGTTTCCCCGTATACAAAGGCCGCAGAAAATAAGTGATGGCTGCAGTGTTGCCACTGTCCAATAACTGTTTCATGGTCTGACCGCCATAGCGCCCACAAGGAACCTTGAAACTCAAGGCTTCTTCCAACGTTTTAGGCTCTTTCGCAATTTCCTGCTCACGGGGAACAGGTGGAACCGGAATCGGCGTATATGCTGGTTCAGGCTTCGGTTCAGGCTTCGGTTCAGGTTCAGTCTGCGGATTGGTTTCAATCGGTGCAGCTTCTTTCGGCTGTTCCTGCTTTTTGGCAGTCTTCCGAGTTCGCGTTGCAGTCTTCTTTTCAGCTTCAACAACTTCTTTCGGGATAGGCGGGACAGGAATCTTGGCTTCTACACCGTCATCGACAGGAGCATCCGTGAGTTCCGCTGCTTCATGGCATACCGTAACTCCTTCGATATACTCCGCATTGGCAGGGGTTCCGAATCCACAGTTGCCGAGAGCTTTGCGAATTGCGGCAGTACCAGCGTTCTGAATGTAATCTTTTCCGAACTGGTCATCGCCGTGATAGCGGGTGGCAAAAGCGTTCGCCAACAGGTTCCCGTTTTCATCGATGACGCGGCCTTCAACCGTTGCCATCATGTCATTTGCCCGATAGACAATCTGTTCCAGGCGTCCACCGGGATGTTTCAGACGGAACCACATCATGGCGGGTTCAGCCTGCAAATACATCCGGGCGTTGCCATCTGCGTCCTTGTAGCAAGTCGTTACCAGGCGGGGGTCAAAGCCTTCCACCTGATTTGCGTTTGCCATAGTCTCTAAAACCTGTTCGCGTGTGATTTTTGTTTCCATAATTTGCACTCCTTTTAATAATGCAAAAAGAGGCGGGCCTCCCGATTCCTCAGGAAGTCCGCCTCTTTAAGCGAATTGTGAATTGTACGAAAGGCATTATGCCCGTTCGATGTTTGTTATCTATCGTACAGCTATTATTCTATTGACTTCGCACGAATGTGCAAGCACCCAAGTCAGAAAACTTTAAGCACCACACATTGCCGGAATTTTGGCTGCAAGCATTTCACTGAACACGATTTTCGCAAAGTTGAAGATGTCAGTTTCAATGCGGCAGGTCAGGCACAGCTTTTCAGGATGCTTTTTGAGGAGCACCGCCGTGCGATACACGATAACGTACAGCTTTTCCTCAAAGCAGCGGCATATACCGGCATATTTCTCGTCGCTCAAGCCCTCTTTCGGAACAAGGTCTTTTGCTGCGGTTTCCGCATAGCGTTTCCAGGTCACGTCATACAGGTCGCCTTCTTCCTCGTTCAGAACGTGGTTGGCAATCGGCAACGCCTGCACATCCGTCAAAGCATCGCAATTATCGAAATTAAGACGAGCGAAGCATCTTGTACCTGCATAATATTCAAGCAGCCATTCAGACAAGCCATAAGCCAATGTCGCTAGTTTGGTGGCAAAAGCGCTGGTCATGTACACCGTCCCCTTCTGCTCTTTGTCATCGCGCTCAATGCAATAGTTGTATGGGAGCCTATCGGGAAGTGCAGCGCTACAGATTCTATCGGTGGCCTTTTGCGGCTTCTGATATATTCTTCCGAGGTCACGGACTCATATTTCTCCAGCGTGTCCTCGTATTCGATAATTTCTTTGTTCTCCTTGTATTCAGAAGCAAGCTGAGTGCATTTCAGGGTATAAACGTTTTTCATTGGTTGATTCTCCTTTTTATTTTTATAATACAAAAATCGCACGATATTCAAACCCTTTTCAGATACAAACACCGTGCGAAAATTGTTATGCGAGATTACGCTTTACGATATTGCACAAAATCTGAGGCATCGCTTCAAGATTCCCAATATCAATAAAGTTTTTGCCGAATTCATTTTCTACCTGAGCACGGGCAGAGCCAATACCAGCACCAACAACCAAAATTCCGTAACGGGAAAGTTCTTTGATGGTTTTCTGGATGCCGTCACGGCCAGAATTAGAACAACCGTCAGTGCTCACAATCAGGAGCCGTTTTTCAGCAGTTTCCTTCTTGAGCTTTTGAGCCATATACTTCATCGCGGGTCCCGTCGGAGTGCCAGAGCGAGACTGCATACCGGTAATGCGGTACTTATCCTTCCCGTCTATATCCTGGTCCACATAATTGATAATCTGCAGACCAAAACCAGACGTTGTAAATCCGCACACATAGCAAGGCAATTCCATTCGGTAACAGAGGTCCTGAATGATAATACCAGTACGAATCGAAGCTTCAATCGCATCATCGCGCATGGAACCGGATTCATCGCACAGATAACCGACAGCAAGACGCGGATTGTCACGAGGAAAGTTCTTGCGGCTGAAAATCTTGCCATCCCGATGATAAGCCAGACGAGCTTCCACCCGGCTTCCCATGGGAAGACCGGAAACAGTATCATCATTTTCCTCATCGCGAATCATGGTTTTGAGCCGCCGTTCCAGATTCTTCGTCACAACAAGCAAGTCATTAGAAAGTTCGTTGTAAACAGCGACATTCGATTTACTCACTTCCTGCGCACGGTCAACCGTAACTTTGGCCCCGATTTCAGAACTGATGTGTCGAGCTTCCTCATTCAGTTCATTGTTCTTTTCCCGATTTGCCTTTTCCGTTGCCGCGTCTTTCTTGCGGGCATTTTCAATCGAATTGATGTCCCGTTTTGCAGCAGATAAGTCAGGTGTACCGGAAGAACCGCCTTTACCAGACGACTGAACACTAGAATTACTCTTGTCAGACGCCTGAGCAGCTTTAGCGTTCTGTTTCCCGTTATTGCGGTCCTTAGCTTCCTGGGACCGAGCCGAGCTATGCGTGATGCTCTCCGAGTTCTGGTTCTTTCCTTCCGTCAAGCCAGCTCTTTTAGCAGCATCCTTTGCAATTTGCTCAATCTTTTCCAGAGCCTTTTGAAGCCTTTCTCTCGCTTCCTTATCAGAATCCGCATTGTTTTCAGTTCCACCTGCACCAGAATTGGAATCAGCACCGCCATCGGACGTTGTATTTCCCTGCTGAGATTGAGAATTGCTACTTCCCTGCTGGTTTTGGGCCTGGGGCTGAGACTGGGAATTACCGTTTCCCTGCTGAGACTGAGACTGGTCATTGCCACTGCCCTGTGCTTGACCGGGCATACAAATACCAGACCCGCTCTTACTGCTTTTTGGGCCGGAGCTCTTATTTTGCTTTGGTTTTTTTTCAAGCTCTTTGATTAAGTCTGCCACGAGCGGATACAGGATGCAGCAAATCTCATTGACGCCTTCGAGACGTTTCTTGGGATTGCGCTCGTACTTGACATCGTCAATCACAAAGACGCAGTCTTCCAACGTCTGAACGTATTCATCCGGGATACCGTCATCCATCGTAATGTCATATTTGGCGTACAGCAGAATCTGGTTGAGCATCGCTTCAAACGGAGAGCATTTTTTCTTGAGCATTTCGCCAAAGCTAACGCTCTCAGAAATTTGTACTTCGTCCAAAGTTGCCAGCTCAGTGGTTGCCAGGCCCCCGTACATTTCCTGAATTTCCCGTTCAATGAAACCATCTTCCAGAGCATTTTCAATGTTACGTGCAATAGAAACGAATGGTTTGCAGAATCTCGGCTTTTTCAGTCGTTTTGTCAATTCCGCTCCATCTTTTTCAGATGCACGGTCCGGAATTTTCGGCCACCAGATTCCCTGGTTCAAATGCCCAACCCAGTTTTTCAGGGTCGGAAAATCCGTAAACAGAATATGAGCGACTTCATGAACGCGAAATCCCTGAATTGCGTAGTGCCGAAGTTCTCTTGAATCCAGAGACGTTACAAGACTGTTGTTTGTGCCAATGCAGATATTGTAACCATCGGTATACGCGGTTATCTCCGGATTTCGGAGCATTTCAACCGCCAACGCATTGACGCGTCTGTCTTCTTCCATCTCGGAAATGCTGTATCCGCATCTTCTCAGATATCCGCAGACACCGGTAATCATGTCCTTTGCTGCGGTTTCTGTGTAGCTGCGGTACGCTTCCGATGTGAAAAATGCAGTATCCGGTACAGCTTTTTCAGAATTTGCCAGTTCTTCGATACGCTGACTCCAATAAGTTTTGCTCATACGAGAGCCTCCTTCCCGTTACGACGGCCTTTCCGGGTATACACGACTTTCGGCGTGTGAATCCGGGTATACGGCTTTACACCGTTCCAGCCAGACCGTGTCTTGACATTCTCCACATTGACGATGATATTTTCTTTCTTATTCTTTTTCATAATATTTTCTCCTTAACTTTGAATGTAATAAGTATCGCCCTCAACGAGGGTGCCTTCTTTAACGTTTGCCTTTTCTGCAACCGTTGCATATCCTCTTACGATTCCATTAACGATAGCAGAATCACAGATAAGGGAATGTCCCATGCAAATTGCTTTGCTCTTAATCGAAGCCTCACCGCGTACAACGGCATCTTCACAAACCGAGCCTTCACAAACAGCATTATCTGCAATAAGTGCATTATCTTTCACGCAGGCAGAGCCGCCAAAGACAATGGCTTCGTCAGCAACCCAGCACTGGCCGTCCTGGTCGAGATTTTCAGGCTTTTCAATCCATCCGCCAGTTTCTCCGGCCTGAACTTCATAGCCTTCAACGGTCTCAAATGTTTTGGCTGCAACAATCTTATAGAGCTCATGCCCCAGCCAATTTTTGCGAGTGCCAGACATTTTGTACTTGGCTTCACCTACTCCCGTCCATACGGCCGAGTCTTTGATTTTTCCATCGAGATAATCCTGTGTCCTATCCACGTAGCCGTGACTAAGACGTTCATGAAGCTTCTTATCCCAATTAGAAATTGAGTACATGCAAAAGCTGCCTTCCGTACCGATACGCCCCCACCGTGCTACAAAAGTTGTCCCGGTAGGGTCTTCGGTCATCAGATAGAACTTATCATGATTGTCTTCCCTACATTCAAAATACACAATTCGGCTCATTGTTTTCACTCCTAAAAAAGTTGCTGCCCTTGTTGCCAAGAGCAGCATTGTGATGTTCTGTTAGATTTTGTCAAGTGCGGTAGCCGCCTCATCCGCCACATGCAGCAGCCAAGACAGCGGGTGCATCTCATAGCAGGTCCAGACAGTATTTGCATTCGCCGCATTCGAAACGCCCATATGATTATTCACCGCAGCGAATTCTTCCATGGACAACGGCATTCCGGTTGCCATAATGCGGTAACAGGAAAGACTTCCGTGACTATCACAGCCGACAGAATCTTTCGGTTCAAACTTGTAAAACGGGACTTTGGTCCACTGGCCAGTAGTATCATCCTTCACATTGCGCGTGCTCACCGTATAGGTGGAAATCTTGCACAGGTCGTGGAAGAGCGCAACGGTAAGCAGCGCATCACGGGAATACTGATTGGGTGCCCACAGGTCCGCAATCTCCAAAAGCCGCTTTGCAACGGTGATGGAATGCGCACACAGGCCGCCTTCCTCAGCCCCATGAAACCTGGTACTTGCAGGTGCAGTGTAGAAATCGGTTGTTTCCAGCCATGCCATCATTTGGTCGATACCAGGGCGGGTGATGCCTTTTGCCATTTCAATGAATTGTTCTTTCGTTGTCATAATAAAAGCTCCCTTTCTTATAATGCAAAAAGAGGCGGGCCTCCCGAGATGGGAAGTCCGCCCCTTTAAGCGAATTGTGAATCGTACGAGCACAAGTGTGCCAAGTAGATGTTATCTATCGTACATTTTTCATTGTATGGATATCGCACGCAGCGTCAAGCGTTTCTGCGCACCGCAGCATTGCTGGACTGCATTTTCTGCATTAGCGAATACCGGGCATAGTCGAAGAGTTTGGCCCAGTTGTCAACCGCGTTCGGCGAGGTAGTAACGCTCGTCAGCCGGTCATTTCCAAACGGATAATCAACGCTGTCAACAATCATATTTTCATAGAACAGCGTGGCTTTTGCCTTATACTGCTCTTTACCGAATTCATTGATTGCGCCGCTGGCTTTCACAGTTAGCAGATAGTCGCCAGGGAAGTATGTTCCGTCAACATGGTATTCGGCATATCCGACACTCATTTCGAGCCCGGGCTTATCGCGCCAGATAGCGAACAGCGTATCGATGTTATGAATAGAATACGTGATGCTGCAATGGATGTTTCTCCGGTCTTCTACGAGCAGCGCATTTCCAAGACTTTGCAGAACGTCATAATAAGCGCCCATGTCACTGTTGTCGTCAAACGGTAGTGCAATGGTTCTGTCTCCGCTTTCCATCGAAGCTTCGGGGTCAAACGAAACTCCCGTTGTCATCCAGGATTTCTTTACCTGCATTGCATAGACCTCATCCGGGTTGATGCCATATACAGAAAGATAGTCCATGCATGTCACGATTTCGCGCTTTTCTTTGTCTCCCGGAATCGTATAGAGGGTTTCAGCCTTTTCCCACGTTACGAATGTCGGTAATTCGCACGCAAGCCGAGAATTGTTGATTTGCATGATTTTGGCTGAATCACCATGAATATTCAGGACATCAGCCACAATATCCTCGATATGCTTGTACTCCTTATTGTGATAGACATAAACCACGCCATCCGGAACGGATGTAGCGTCAACCGCCATCCAGGTGGTTTTGAGTTCCTGGCGCACATAGGCAGCCTTACGGTCTATCTCCGGCATATGAAGAGCTGCGAAACGTTTGAGATAGTATTTCTGGTTCTCTGAGAATTGCATAATTTGTCCGTCCTTTCTTTGTGTAAGCAAACAAAATAGCGGACCCTCTACATACATAGAGAATCCGCTTACGGGTTGTGAATATTATTTTTGGTAGAAAACTATTGTTATCTATCTTACAATATCAATCCTATTCAATTCGCACACTTTGACAAGGCCGGGACTGGCGGTGGAACAAACTTCATGTTTTCTGCATCCACATCAACAATCAGAGAAGTGAGGCTGATATCAGACTTGAGGTTTGGGTTGGAAGCAAACGGTTCAGCTTCGGCTTTTTCAGGAACACAGGTTCCGTTCAGGATGCTTTCCAGCTTTTTGGTCTGCTGCTGCATAATTGCCTTGGCAGATTTCGTTCCACGCTCTTTGGTGAAGTAATCGACATAACATGTCGTCATCCCGATAAGGCAGTCCCGCAGCACATTATTCCCTTCGCAGAAATCCGTGACAGCATCAATCCACTGCCGCATTGCTTTCTGATTCACGAAATGCTGAACAAGCCGTGCATCCTCATAACACATATGTTTTGCTAATCTCACGGTGAACGTTTTGCCATATTCACTTTGTTTATGTCCCAGAAAACAGGATTTGAAATCTGGGCCCAAATTACAGTCAATCATCTTCGTTCACCTTCAATTTGCTTTGATTGCCTTACTTCTTTTGCTTCTTATCCCTGATGTATTCCATCAGCTGTTCTGTCGTGGTAAATTTATGGGCACGCATCTTGGCGTAGCAGCGATTGCACACTTTCCGGCAAAGAACCGGTGTTCGACCGCATACGATACAAGGCCCCTGTTGATTTGCAACACGGTCTTTTTGCGTATGCCCCTCTGACCTCAGAACTGCATTGTTTGAAAGAGCTCGCCAGCATTTTCTGCAAAGTCCTGATGTTCCGCAAGTCTCTCCACAAACAACGCATTTCTTGGACTTTGGATACCGTTCTGTGTAGATTTTCTTGATTGCGCTCCGAACCAGCATTTTAGATTTTTGGATTGTCTCGTCATCCTGGGATTCAATGCCCTTGTTCAGCGTATCCCAACACGCCAACCACTCGGTTTCCGTCAGCTGGCATCCAGGCAGCGGTTTCCGAACCTTTCTATCCTGTCGAATCGCATATCTCATACAAAATCACCATTCAGGGTCAAGCACAGACAATCCTGTAAAGATATCGCGCTTCGAATCAATCGACACGATTTTCCAAGCACCATTGATGATGCGCATACCAATCGTTGCCTTCATATGTGCATCGCCGTTTGTTGTAGATACTTTCAGCTTTACGTTCATCTTCACGCCGTCGTTCCCGTCAAGCCGATAGGTATACGCATCCGGGTATCCTTCAATCGTATCATCGGGCGCTACCGTAATTGACGTAACAGATGCGCCGAGGGCTTTCTTGTCAGCGTTAGCCTGAATTGCTTCCACATCATCATCGCTGTCAACTGGTTCCGGAACACAGTTCGAGATTTCATTGGAATCCAGCAGAACGTTTGAGAAGTCGCTCTCCCCTGCCCCAATGGAAAGGAGACGATAGACTTCCTTCATGACAGCAGAGAGCTTGCTCTGATAAGCGTCTCTTGTATCGGAATCGATATCTGCAAGAAGCATCTGCTTCTTATTTCCATCAGCAGCGACCTGATAGACACGGCCATTAAAGTCGCCCATATCTGTAGAAATTACATAGGCAGCGTCACTATCGAGGTCCAGAGCACGGGGAAGTGTTACGGTCCATACGCCGGTTTCAGCATTCTTTGCCGTGTAGCTTGAAAGGTCTGTTCCCTGGAAGCTCACCTTGTTGTTCGGAACTGTGAAGGAATAATCGGTGAGAATTCCGGTTGGTGGATTCAAAACCCAGGCACCGTTTGTATATTCCGCTGTCAATGTATAATCCGGAGATGTATCCGCCGTGACTTCTCCCGGAGTTTTCATAAAGACATTGATAGCAGCTTTCGAGCCTTCCTTGGCAGAGTTCAGACAAATATTGGTCATATCCGTTTTCTGGAACGTCTCAAAGTCATTGACAACGACCCAATCCTGAAGCTTTTCCCCGAAAGTGTTCGGAACGCCGAGTGCCATTGCCGTCTTCTCGGCATCCCCATCCTGCAGGCCCTCGATAAAATCATGAACCGGCTGCTCATACTCAGTCAAATTGTTGCTGATAAGCCGTTTCAAGCCGGTCTTGTTCTCTTCATCCTGCAACTGCTGTGAGATGGCGGCTTCCTGAGATGCTGCCTCTTCCTCAGGGGTCATCTGTTTCCCACACCCAGAAAACAGCAGCCCGCATGTCATTACAAGCGCGAGTGTTCCCGCAAACAAACGTTTCATTGTATTCTCCTCCTGTGGCAAATCACCCTGCTGAACTGACATTGCCATCTTTATCAATCCAGTTGTTTTCATAGTAAATTTCAAACATCGCTTTAACGGAATCGGCTTTGCACAGCTCCTGTCTTTCCGTGTTGTTGCCGGACGCATAGACGGAACAGCTTCCGTCATCCGCAACCACCAGCTCAACTTTTGCGGAATCATCCGTCTTATTGATATTTTCCTGCAGTGCTGCGGTCGCATTATTCAGAGACGTAAGCATCTCATCATTGGACAGTGAAACCTGCTGCATCGGGTCCGAGAACGTATTATCCGTACTAGCGGACGCACACCCCGCCAACAGCATCATAGCCATAACAAACGACAGCATAGCAGCCATCAGTTTCTTCATATACCTTGTGCCCCCTTAAATTGCAAATCTCAGCATCGCGCCAAACAGCGTATCCGCCAACATCATAAAAGCAGCTGACGCAGCAACCACACAAAGAATCACACCCGTACGCTTTGTAGTTTCCTTAGCGCTAAGCCAAGTCACATTTGACGGATGCAGCGTATCGGCTACCTTGGCCGGAATCGACCGAATTTCATTCTTTTTCACAGCGTTTCTCCTTAAAAGTGGGCACCGATAATTGTTAGAGCCAGAATCGCAATAGTGAGCACAACGCCAACCTTCACAACAAACTTGTTTACTTTCAGGTTGTTGTCATTCCGGCGAGTCGTCATAAAGTCACTTGCACCGCCAAGAGCCGCGTTCAAGCCACCCTTTTCGTTTTTGACAATATAACATGCACAGCTCACGACAAGACTGGCTGCCAATACCACAAGGCCCAAGATAAATTCGATAATGCTCATTTGCCTTTCCCCCTTATCCCAAGAATCCTTTATGATGACGCACAGTCAGATATCCTTCCATGCTGCGCACAACCTCAAGCGCCACGCTGGACATAATCATCAAGCTTGTACCACCAAAAGAAATCTGAGTTCCACTGATTAAACTAAGCACCATCGGCATCAGAGCAATGATGGCCAGATAAAAGGAACCAGTCTGTGCCATTTTGTGTAATGCTTTGTTCAGCATCTCGGTTGTCTGAGGACCGGGCCGATATCCGGGCACTGCGCCGCCTTGATTGCGCAGGTTGCTGGAAATCGAAACAGCATCAAACTGAATCTCGATATAGAAGAAATTGAAAAGAGCAATCAGGATAACGTATACGGCATAGTAAATCCAGCTGCCGGAAGAGAATACAGAAAGGACCGAATGAAGTCTTACGTGCTTCGTGGCGTCTACGAACATATCTACCGTTGCCGGGATACTCATAATAACGCCAGCAAAGATAATCGGCATCACACCACTCATCAAGAGCTTTACGGGGATATAAGAAGCCTGGCCTCTTGCATTGTATTTACGTGCTGCGTATTGAACGGGGATACGACGTTCTGCACCATCACTGTAGGATACGAACCACACGGCGAAGAGCATTGCAACTACCATCCCGATACCCACGAGAGAGTACAGCCAGTTGCCGCTCTCGACCTGAACGGCAATGTTATGGGCAATCGTGTTGATGTCGGTCCAGCGAGACACGATACCGGCAAAAATCAGAATTGAAACGCCGTTGCCAATTCCGAACTCATCGATTCGGCCGCCAATCCAGACAGAAAGCTGAGCCCCTGCAAGGAACGTTGCCAAAATAACAACCGCCGCGAAGAACCCACTTTTCCCTGCCGTATACTCAAGAGCTCCGTAATTGCGGAGCACGAAGTAATAGCCGATGCTCATGATTGCAGCCATTGCCAGAGCAATTCGTTTCGTATACTCATCCAGTTTATCTTTTCCAGTTGTTTCTTTTTGCAGTGCTTCCCAGCTTGGGAGTGCCACGCACAAAAGCTGAGTGATGATGGACGAGTTAATGTAAGGACTCACACCCAACGCAAAGAACGCGCATCGGGAAAGAGCACCGCCAGACAGCATGTTCATGTATCCGAAGATACTGTCATTGGAAAACATCGAATCCAATGCGGTATTGGATACAAACGGAACCGGAATGCTGCATCCAAGGCGAAATACCAGAATGAGAAGGAGCGTAAAGAGAATCTTTTTTCGCAAATCCTCAATCTGCCAGATGGATTTCAGTTTATTCACTGTTATTTCCTCCAAGTGATTGTGATTTGATTTACTCAGGAGCTAATGGCTTGAGTCTGGTTCGGAATCCGGATACTTCTCTGCCGCGTCTCACTGCTGCCAGTGGATGCCGGAAGTGCATTCGGTTTCTTCATTTCAATCTTTGCTGCAATCTGAGCGCCAGGTTCGACTTTCAACATGCTGCACCGGATATAAGTCCCTGCCACGACCGCATGTTCGCCAAAAGCCGCAGTCTGTTCAGAAAGACATTCAATGTCGCCGTTGATTTCACCATTGATGTCAGCCTTCTCACGCACCGTGACATGACCTTTGATTTTACCGCCGTGCATCCGAAGCTTGTTGCAAGTCACATTCCCTTCGATGTAGCTGGTTTCCCCAACGCAAGTCACAGTCGATGCAGAGATATGACCCATTACCTTTCCGGCAACCATCAAATCACCTTTAACATCGATGCCTCCGCCGATAACTGCATCTTTGGAAATGACACATACGCTTTCCTTCACAACACCCTCCGCTTCCAGTTGCCGCTGATTCTGTTTCGGCATCAGGATTTCAGATTCTTCATCGAGCCCGGTTCCGTTCTCGCCAACCCCCAATGCTTCCATCACCTGATTCCCAATGCTCTGCTTATGTTCCTGAGCTGCGATAGTCTCAACCGGTTCCGGCTGAGTTTGTGATTTCTTTGTTCCAAACAACTGTATATTACCTCCTAACGAATCACGAATAGCAAATATGTGGTATATCCACATTTTTATTATCTGCGACTCGCAAGCAGGGTCAACCCATCGGATTGTCGATTTTATACTGGATTTCCGCCTGCTTCCTTACTGCTTGATAAAGCTGCGGATAGTTTAGAGCCATCTCCATCACCGCGTCTTTGCCACTCTGCTTAACGCCCAAAATCTGACCGGTCCCACGCAGTTCCAAGTCCTTTTCAGCAATCTTGAAACCGTCATTGGTCGCCTCCATAGTCTTTAAGCGCTCATTCTCCTTGTCCTTAGACAGAAGCACGCAATAGCTCTGCAAGCTGCTGCGTCCAACACGCCCTCTGAGCTGATGCAGCTGTGCCAATCCGAAGCGTTCCGCGTTCTTGATAACAATGACCGTAGCGTTCGGGACATTCACGCCAACCTCAACAATCGTGGTAGAGATAAGGATGTTAGCCTGATTTTGAGCGAATGCTTCAATTCCTTCCTGAACTTCTTTGGCTTTCATGTCGCCGGAGATTGCCTTGATTGTCACTTCCGGGTAAGGCTTAAACCATTCTGTCAGCTTTTTGTAGGTCGTCTCAACCGAATCAACGCCTTCCAGAGTTTCCGAATCCGAATCTTCAATCAGAGGGCACACGATATAACACTGATGACCTTCCTTGATTTGATTGTATACGGATTTATAGCAGCTGTTTTCATTAGACCAGATAATGGTCTTTACAGGCTTGCGCCCGGCAGGCATCGTATGGATATTGACGATTTCGGTGCCTTCCCCATACAAAGTGTTCGCCAACGAGCGCGGGATTGGCGTAGCGCTCATGCTGACATTGTGAACGCCGTCTTTTGCTTTCTGCTTGAGTGCTTCACGCTGCTCAACGCCGAACCGATGTTCCTCGTCTACAATCGTTAAACCCAGCTTATGATACTTGACCTTCCCGGAAATCACAGAATGCGTTCCAACAATGATTTGAGCCTTGCCGCTCTCAATCTCTTCGAGAACCGATTTCTCTTCTTTTGCTTTCATGCCACTGCGCAGGAAAACCGTCTTGTACCCGAACGAGCCGAGGATTTTCGAGAACTCCTCATAGTGCTGCGTGGCAAGAACCACAGTCGGAGCCATAACGGCACACTGAAACCCATTCATTGCCATAGCTAATGCACAAATCTCAGCAACGACCGTTTTACCGCAGCCTACATCACCCTGAACCAGGGTATCCACACGTTCTCCGTGTTCCATCTCGGTGAGCATATGTTCAGCAGCGTTCTTTTGGTCCTCTGTCAGCTTGAACGGTAAGACTCCCTGCATCTTGTTCAGAACGTCCCGCGTACTCTTAATTCGACAGAACGACACCTTTGCGGCTTCTGCTTTCTTTGCTTCCAGTTCATAGCAGAACGGATACAACACATCGACCGCTCTGCGTTTTCGGGAAAGCCTGATTTCCTTTTCATCGGTCGGCTGATGTGCCATGTGAATGGCTTCAGCAATCGGCGGAACTCGCAGCGCCCGCATCTGAGCCAGGCTCAAGGTTTCGGTCGAGCATTCTCTGGTATAAGGCATCGCCAATTTAATGGCATCTTCCAGGTATTCCACCGACATTCCTTTGATTTTCCGATAAACCGGCTGGATAGAGAAAGCTGACGCGATATCCGTCGTGACAAAGTCAGGCGTTGCCATTGTCATGTTGTTGTACTGCTCGTTCCAGGAAACGACTCCGCCAAGCGCAATGACGTCGCCGACTGAAAACTGCCGTGTGCGGAACGGTTGATTGAACCAGAATACCGTACAAAAAGTGTTCCCGTCCGTAAGGCGCAGCATGTAATGCTTGCCATCAATCACTCGGCCACTCACGACCTTACCCTTGATGGCAACATGCTCTCCTTGATGATATTTTCCTTCCGCAAACGAGATAGGATTCCTGAAATCCAAGTATTTGGTCGGATAATACCCGAGCAAGTCTGTCACCGTTTCAATTCCCTTACTAGCAAATTGACTTGCTTTTCGCGGCGTAATACCAATGTCAGTCAACGGCATGTTAGCCATATCGTTTACTCCTCTGTCATTCCGTAAAACAATCTGTTCCGGAAGTTCCAAAATTCGTCATGTGAATGTCAAGGTATTTTTCGTTGTTATAGTGCTGTAACCTATTTTTGAGCAATGAGTTGCGGTTTTCAATGTCGTTCGTATCGATTGCCACATCGACCGCGTCCATATTGCCTACAATTCTGCACTCATTCTTCGAACGAGTCACTGCGGTATACAAAAGATTTCGCTGCTGCAGCTGTTTCCAGCCAGTATCAAACGCCACCACGACTGCCTTGAACTCAGAACCCTGTGATTTATGAACCGTCATCGCATATGCCAACGCAAATTCAGATTGCATCGTCTTTCTGCTGACAATCATCTCAAAGCATTCGCCATCCACATCGCAAGGGTTATCGAACCTTACTGTATAGGCGTTGCAAATCATCGCGCCATCCTGGCCCAGGGCTTTCGGTTCAAAGCTCGTGATGAAACCCATATCACCGTTTACAAAGCTGCCTCTATGGTTCTTGCACAGCATCACGCGGTCACCGATTCGGTAATCGAATCCCTGTTCCGGTACGCCTTTCAAGGATTCAATGAATCCGCTGTTTTCATATGTTGCCGGATTAAGCTTATCCCGAATCAAAAGATTCAGGTCTGTTGCAGAAATATACCCACTTCCCTTTTTACGGACCGGTGTAAGCAGGCATATATTCTGAACACCTTTACGAATTCCATCCTCCGCATGTCTATTGTCCAGGTCATTCACTTCGCCATATTTTCGAACGAAATGAAAGTAGTTGAACAGCGCTGTTGTTCTGATTTCCATACCTTTGGTGGCCGGAATCAGCAAGAACGATTCGTCTTGTCTGAAAGTACTCGTCTGCTCACCAGCATTGATGTGTATTGCATTCTCTACAATCGCGCCCATATTTCTATGGCAGGAGGAGAGCTTACATACATTCACTTCTCCACTGTCAATCAAGTCCCGAAGAACGTTACCCGCTCCGATTGCAGGAAGCTGGTCAGGGTCTCCCACAATGACCAGTTTGCAGCCATGGGAAGCAAGTGAGAATACCATATGCGCCGTTTCAAGGTTACACATCGAGAATTCGTCAACCACAATCACACTCGCTTCATTATCAAAGCAGCCAAAATACGCTGACTGAATCGTGGATGCTGCGTGTCCTGTTGCTTCCCGCATTCTTGCCGATGCTCGACCAGTAGGAGCACAGAGCAGAATGTCTTCTTCCTTATAGTAGCTTCCTTTAGCAACCATAAACGCTTCAATGATGGTTTTGATGATAGTCGTCTTACCGCTGCCGGGGCCGCCAGTGATTACCGTCACGTTCTGGCTGTCACTGCCATACACCGTGTATGCTGCTTGCTTTTGAGTGTCGTCCAGCAGAAAGCCATCTTTCATCTGCACGTTCTGGATAGCTCTATCCACATCGGCTTTCGAGACTATGCCGCACGCTGCATTCATGCAGTGATTCATGCAGTGGTGCAATGTATGGCAAAGGAACGTGATGTCGCATTCAAGTGCCCAGTATCGGCGCAGATAAACGCAGAAGAGAGGTTTTCCGCTTGCGTTCCCGCTAGACTTTTCTGCCACCAGCAGTCCTTTTCGTCTCGCGCCATTCACAGCATCTCGTATTGACTGTTCAGGAATTCGTGATTCGTGCAGTTCCTTTTCCACGGTCGTTGCCACGCAGGCCATCAACTGATTCAGCCAAACGAAAGAATGGCCTTCCATCTGTGCCTGCACCTCAAGCGAATGCAACACGATAGCTTCCACCCTGCGCTGGTCTTTCCTGTCCATTCCCAGCCCGACCAACGCAATGCGGTCAGATGCAGCAAACCCGATGCCACTGACATCTTGATATAGGCAATACGGATTCTCCTTGATGGCGGCTAATGCCTGCTTGCTGTCCCCGTACTCTTTCAGAACGGCATTGATTTTCTGCATTGAGATGAAGGGAAGTAGAAAAGAAATCAATTCCTGGTCTTTTGCGATATGAATATAGGCATCGTGGATTTTCTTTGCTGCCTTTTCTTTGATTCCGGCCAGTTCCGTCAGCTTTTCCGGGCTTTTCTCGATTATTTTGAGGGAATCAGCACCAAATGCTTTGATGATTTTCTTTGCCGTTACGGGTCCGACCCCCGGTACGTATCCGCTGGTCAGCAATTCATATATCGAATCTGTGCCGCCCGCCTCATAGTCAATCTCGGAGCTTTCGACCTTGACATACTGTGTTCCCCGCCGTGCATCTTGTTCCCAGTGTCCTTGATAGGTAATATAAGCATTCTCAACAGGGTTCGGAATAATGCCTTTGAGGATAATGCTCTTACCGTCTTCTATCCGAGATGCAATAAGAATCGCAAAGCCGCTCTCAGGGTCACAGAATGGAATATCAACGATTTTTGCCTTGAATTTTGTCGCACTTTGTACTGCATATCTGTTATATGTTATTGTCTGATAACTGCCAACCATTTGATACTCCTTAATACAACACGAAATGATAACCCGGATACTTTGATTTGAGTAGTTTCCACTTTAGGCGAAAAGCTTCGGTTTGAATGTACTTGCCGTTCTTTTGGTCGTATCCCTTTACATCCTCTACCACGACCGTGCCATTTTTATCTCGATAATAGAAATCTGCTCGGTAGTCGATTTTCTGAATTCTTTTTCCCTCATACTGAAATGCTTCCTGAATTGTCAACGGGACCTGTCGTTTCAGCTCCGTGATACTTCCGCCCTTTTCAAGTATCTGCAAATCTAACCACCGACAATATTCTTTCGTAGAGTCAAACACATCCACGATATTGCCATGCTCTTTTGCATCCTTATTCCCTGCTACAAATCCGTCCTCGTACGCATAAACCTTGTGATTCCCGTATTTGGGATGCGTCACTTTGACTTCTTTTGCTTTGCTGGCTTTGGCACAGTCTTTTCCACACTGCACCTGAATACTCAGCGCAGGGTTCTTTGCCAATGTTTCGTTAAGCCATTTCTGTGTCAACTGCATTTCGGATGCCTCGGATGATGGTTTGACACCTCCCACGATTGAAATCGTGGGATTCCTGGGCGGCGCGGCAAGGCTCATCGCCAAACCGTGACTGAAACAGCGAGTTATGCGGTTTCCCATCATACACTACGGGTGCAGCGCATGACGAGCATCCAGCCAAAATGGTTGACCAACATACTTGTCTGCATTCCCAGTTCTTTTAAGTGCATCCTCCGAAGGGAGTTTCACCTCTTGCGAGGCAGCTCTTTAATGAGGGAGTGTCGAGCCCCCAGAAAGTTATTGTTTAGAATCCAATGCTTGCAGGAAGAGAACTTCCAACCGCCTGCAAGCGCCGCTTTGTATTTTCGTGCATTTCTAAAAATGCAGGAAAAGCCGAATTAAGGGTTTCCATATTGTACTGCAAGGATTCGATATCTATATGTTCAAGCAGGAAGGCAGAATATAAGTCGCGCTGGACTACTTCTCCGCTGCTGAGGTGTGCCATTCGTTCGGAAAGTCTCTTCTTGGTGTAGCTTTCATCTGTATGGTCAAATTGCGAGGCTTTCGTTTCAAAAGTATCTACCTTGATAACGCTGCCGCCATAACGATTGGCTTTTTTGTTCAGGATGGAAATAAACATTGCGGGGGCGCAACGGCTCAACGATTTGCCAAACCGTTTTTTCGTATGTGCTCTACCGGTTTTTGGATTGACTTTCGTTTCCTTGCTGCGCTTCTGCAAGGCTTTGTAGTTCATATCTTCAATCACGAACTCGTTGCCATGCTGCAGCAATTCGTTAGCAAGGATGTTGTGCTCCATCTTGCGGATATCCGCCAATCGGCGGTTTAAGTCACGCAGTTTTGCTTTCAAACGGAAATAGCGCTTGCTGTACTTCCAGTCACGCCTTTGTTTGTGGCCATGCTTGCGCTTTAACCGTTTTATTGTACCATCCGAATTATAGTATTTCGGATTCGTAGCGCGGCGCGAACGGTTCATCGCTCGTGTTGTGCGAGCAATCTCATTAGTGAGCCCTCTTGCTTGTGCTCTTGCTGATGGCGCAAGAACTCTCAAATCGCAGATATCTTTACCACTAATGGCAAGCGTTTGCGTGCCGATATCAAGACCTATGCGCCCATGATTGACAGGATGCTTCATCACGCCGTTACCGTCGCACTTTGTGGGAGGATAGCCTTCTAAGATGAATTGTGCATAATACTTCCACTTGGTCTTAACCCACTTACGAGTAATGCGGCAGTATTTCACTCCACATTTGAGAGCTTCCTGCTGATATTTTCCTGTCTGAGTTTTAGGATTACGCAACACAACAGGAAATTCATGCTTTCCGTACACAATGCGCAGGTTGCCTTTTCCGATAGTGGGTTTTATTTTTGCGATAGCGGCAGCAATTTCAGCTTCCATTTGTGGTTTTACCTCATCAGGAAGAACGACTTTCTTATCGTCTTTAGGGTCAGGCCGCCCGTACATATCATCGTATCGCTTTTCGACGGCTTTTTGCGCCTTGCGCTTAGCCGACTCTATATTGCTTGTAGTGAGGTTTGCCGGGCGAAGCACGATACCGGTAGCATTATTCTTACCGGAAATCGAAGTTACATCTTCCAGCTTTTTATAATGGACGGCCTTCCCTTTGCTGAAGAAAAAACCTTCCCAAGCTGTCCAGACGGCGGATGCAACATTCTGTGCTACATGCGAATTGATGGCAAAGTGCTTCGCGTACGGCTCAACCATTTTATGAAAAGCGCCTTCCGAAAAGCCGGTCTCTTGAATCTTTTTCTGCCGCTGCTTGAGAAGGGCTTTCTGCTCCTCACTGTCAGGAACGGCTTTCGCAATGGCTGTCATTAAGTCACGATACTTGCGCGTCTTGCGCAATTGATGCCACATTTTTGTAGTCACACTCACAAGCTGATTGTAGATGACACCACACTTCTTGAACTCCTTATACAGATAGTCTTGCTCGTTGAGACTTATATCAAGAGGCAATGTCAATACAAATGATGGCGTGCTATTCTTGCTCCCGAAAGCCATAAAGTTACCCTCCTCTCTTTTTTGCTGTTCTACAAGCCCACGGTTGAAACCGTGGGCTTTCCCGGCCTTCATTTTGTAAAAAGAAAACTCTTATACTTCAATTATACCATTCCTGCACTTTGGTCACAACAAATTGTTGTTTTGTTAACTATCATTTCACAATTACAATTTCTTTCAATGTGTAAATCACTTGCGTACCTGTTATTGTATTTCGTTTATTTCATGTCCATGTTATTGCGTTCCTGTTGTTGTAAATTCAAAATTGCTTTGGATAAACATAACGGAGATTATTTACATCGACTTTTCTTGCTGCTCTCAGGCGAAGTGGGCATTCAGAAAAACTTGCATAAATACATTATCCTTGGCCTTTGTGGTATTCTGAGGTTCTCACTGTTACTTTTTCCTTTCCAAACCAATCCATTCAGCTCATTTTCTGTTGAGACTATAACAGAGATTGTTTTCACTCATCTTTATACTTACCCACAGTTTAGCAATTCACAATTTCAGTGCTTTCCAGGTCCAGCTTTAACGGAGGTTCTTTACGTGCAGTTTTTAGTTTGCAGTGTTTTTGTGTCTGAGCAATTAAACCGGAGATTATTTTCGTTCCAATTTACTCAGTAATATAGTTTGAGAATGAAATGCCGATATATTACCCCGAGGTCATCTACGTTTTAATTTCGGTTTTACAACAGTCGGGTTATCTGAGATGAGGCAAACCAAGTATTGTAGAGTCCCCATAAAACAGAGGTTATTTTCGTTCAATTTTACTTTCCAGCTCAGTCATTATTCAATTCTCTCCTTCTCTCCCCTACTATCAAGTGAGCTTGACTTTGTGAGTCGTACCAACCGGAAATTGTTTTCTTTCCGTTCTGGATATGATGGCGGCCTTCACTCTTTCACAGGCGTATCGTCAACCTGAGGTTTTTTACGTTCGTTTTCGGGAGTGTCACTTTGAGAGCGGCTTGGCGGAGGTTATTTACATTGATTTTGGGCATTCCTCTACTCTCGACTCGTTTTTTCTAAAACAGAAGTTATTTACGTTAGTTTTTCGCTGTATTGTAAAACGAGGTTATTTACGTTCATTTCTCTAAAGTCACGGGAACCCAAACGCCTCATGGTGTTTCCAGAACGTAAAATCGTGCTATATTTAACACTTTGTAATTCTTATTTCGCAACTTCCGCGCTTTTCCCGTTGATTTCCCATAGAGCTCTCTTAGAATCCTTCTTATAATTACAAAATCAAAACTGCAACGTTAATTTTCTCTCATATGTGTTTTCTTTTATCATTAGAATGTTAGTATTATCATCGTATTACCGTGCTTTTGTTTTATCCTTGCGAATCCAATTCTGCAACGTAAATAATCTCTGATTCCGCCGTTTTATTGCTTTCTCGTATGAATTGTGTATACTGTTCGTATAATTCCAATGTAATAGTTCATTTTGGATGTAATATATGCGTAAAGGATGATGACATTTACTGCAAAACAAACTATTATATTGTAAGTGCCCCGTGAGAGCATGGTACAGCAGCTGCATCCGTTTGGAATCAGATAAGAGGTTATACCCTAGGTTATTTTCATTGAATTTTGGATAGGGCCAGCAACATAACGGCTATTCAAGACGGAGGTTATTTTCGTTCGATTTTTAATCAATCAGAACTCTTAGCCGTTTCGTAGCAAACGGAGATGATTTACGTCTCGTTTTTGAGGCGGGGACTTTACTCCAAGGGACCTGAAGGTTCATGCCAGGTGTATTGCAAGACGGAGATTATTTTCGTTGCGTTTTTAGCAACAGGACTTCTTTAACTGCTGTACCTAAAAAAGAGGTTATTTTCGTTTGGCTTTGCCAATACTTCTTTCAGCAAAGAACTACAGTTAGAATGGTGTGATTCCCATTATCTGTTGTGGTTCAGAACGGCCTTCCCCTCCCCCACTTGCTTGGGAACACTGTATTGTAGAGCAGAGATTATTTACGTTTCAGTTTGTATCTGCTTATAAGTACACTGCTATTTGAGCTGCAATTTCTTATGCAATTCAAAGCAGAGGTTCTTTTCGAGTCAAACAGAGGTTCTTTTCGCAAGTTAACCGAAATAAAGCTCTGTTCCCAAAGCAAACAATCTACTCCGAAACACAAAACAAGCTCCCGTGAAGAGCAAAACAAACTCTTTTTACAAGCAAAATAACCTCCGTTTCTTCTATATATAATAAATTATAAGTAATTAAAGAATAAAATATAAATTGCATCTAAAAAGAAATAAGAGAATCGTAATTCTAATCAATAGAACCTTGACATTATGTGACATTTGTTGTAAACTAAATTATAATGTACGTAGTGTAACCATTTTTAGGAAAAGCTTTCTTTGATGGTTTGCTGCATATTAAAAGAAAGGCTGAGCAGCCATCTGGCTTGTCTCAAATCGACGATGAAAAAGAAAGACAGCAACGCAAAAGCTAATGATAATGTTGAGTCAGTTGTTGGTGAAGTTCTCAGTAATGAGGAAGTTCAAGAACAGATGGCATTGGCTCAACTACCCGAGGTTAAAGCGCTCAATAAGTCTATCATCACGAAAAGCAATGACTTGATTCAAAAGACAAAATATTCATTGCCTCGAAATGAGCAAAAGATTTTGCTGATTATGCTATCCAAAATCGACCAGCGTAATGATAGAGATGCATCGAAATATTACACCATTACATTCCAGGAGTTTTCAAAGCTTACAGGCGTAGACATCATGCGCAGCGGTTATAAACCGCATCTACAGCAGATTGTAGAAAACCTGGAAAACCGTACCTTCTGGGTTCCCGACGGGCCGGACCAGTTAAAAACCATTTCTTGGATTAGCAAGGGCTCTCGCGTTAATTTCAAAGACAAAACCATTCAGATGCGCTTTAACCCAGATATCTGGAAAGACATCGCACAGCTGACAAGCAATTATACTTCTTATAGTATTGAGTATTTGCTCACGATGCAAAGCACCTATTCGATGCGCATCTATGAGATTGTGTTGTCCTATGATAACGGTTCCAGAGAGTACAATTACACGAATGGCGTAATATTCGAGCCCGTGACGGAAGCCGTCCTTCGTAAATTTCCGGAAAAACAGAATGAACTAAAGGGATATAAATTCAAGGTCTTTGACATGGAAGAATTCAAAGGAATGCTTTCTATGCCGTCCAAAGATGAGATACTTCGCAGCAAAAAGAGCAGAAAGACGGAAAGCAGCTCTGAGCCTAAATTCAGCAGAGAAAAAACTGTTTCCGAAAAATACAAGGTCTTTTCTGATTTTGAGAAGAACATCCTTGCACCTGTCAAAGCCGAAATTAACGAGATGACGGACCTCTGGTTTGATTATGAACCGGTTCGGCGCAAAGGTGTGAGAAAGTACGAGTTTCTTTATATTTTCATTAAGTACAAGACAAAGGAAGAAATGAAAAAGGTCCGTGCCTTCCATGAAGAGCGGCAGAATCTTGAAACCGAACTTGGCCGAAAGCGCAAGTCCCGCCGCGTAGTTAGTCTTGAAGCTCTTGAACAATATAATCTTCCTCTATCTGAAACTGTCATGAGTATGAGCTACCACATGGCACGAAACGAAGTGAAAGCCAAAGCTCAATACCAGGACTACGAAGAAAAGCTGACGCCGGAAGAGCGCAACATCTTTACTGATGTGTTTACCATTGTCGGTAAAATCCTTACCAGCACTCGGAATCCTGAGCATAACAAAGAAGCTTTTGACGCTCTGAACCGTATTATCAAGGATAACAACGGGTTGAAGACTTGGACGTTCGGCGTTGCCACGAGGTACAAATCCTTGCTGGAAGCAGACGGTGGAACAAAGACCGCCAACTATTACCGCAAAGTCATCTTCAATGATTTGATTGAAAGCTCGGCAACCACAATCGCGTTGGGTGAACGGGCAATCAATGCTCATGAGAATGGCCTGAACAAGCTGATTGATTTTACTACAGTGTTCGATGAGGACACAAACGAATGAAATAGGGCCCACCATTTGGTGGGCCTTTTTTGTTTGCCGAACATCAGAAATGAATTTACACCAACAGGGATTTAAGTTCTGGAGCAGAGAGAAACTTTCATTAGCAATGTCATGAGATGCCAACCCAGGTCGTACACCAACAGGAACGTGCGTTCCAGACAGGGGATGAATAGTACTCTGTCCACTGCCAAAAGCAGCGGTAACAAGGCTCTAACAATTAAGATTGGATTTATACCAACAGGAATGTGAGTTCTTGACGACTTGTATAGAATATCAAAAAAAAGCAGTCTCCAAAGTTCGCGTTGACATTTAGCTAAAGCATGTTATAATTGAATCATTGAGATTGTGGGTGTTGACATTTTGTGCGATTTGTATATGCAAGCAGAGTCCGTAATTGGGCCTTGCAAGACAAAAATCACGCTGTCAGGTCAAACACCACGTTAAGACTAAAATTACAATAACAGGTACTCGAGTAACTCAACTCTTGAGTAATGAGGTGCGTAACATGCCAGCGAAAGTCATCACAGTCGCGATTGAAAAGGGCGGAACAGGGAAGACCGTTACCGCTTCGAACCTAGCATATCTGATGGGGGAAGATGGGAAGAAAGTGCTGTGCATTGACACAGACCCCCAAGGCAATTTGACCAGTGCCCTCAGTGATGGGAAAGGTGAAATCACAGAGGGTCTGTATGAAGGGCACGCACTCTATGATATGTTCAGTGGCTTCCGGTATACGAAAACCCGCGATTTCATTGTCCCGACCGAGTATGGTGATAATGTGGATATGATTCCCGGAAGTGCTCAAACGCCGAAAATCAATCAGAGATTAGCTGACTTGTTTGATGATGCGAATATCCTGGCCAAAAGTGGAGCCATGAAACGCATTGATAAGATGTCGGACTTCCTGTTTTATTTCTTGGAGCAGGTGTTGGACGATTATGACTACATAATTATCGATACGCAGCCGACCCGTGACTCATTGCTGCTTACCAATGCAATTAGTGCAGCCGATTATATTCTGATTCCCATGATGTGTGATGCAAACTCCCGTGGGTCTGCTTTCAGAACGTTCGCACTGTGCAATGAGCTGTGCAATGCACCAGGGAGCCGAATCAAAGGCGTGGGTGTTCTCTTGACAGCGGTGAATAAAAAGGCGAAAGCTGCAAGGCTGATTCGTACGCAGTGTCAGGATGTTTTGGGTCCTGCTCTGTTTGAGCATGAAATCCCGAACAGCATCAGTGTCGGTATGTCTGTTACTAATTATCAGCCAGTGTGTTTCTATGCAGCAAAGCAGCCTGTTTCAATTGCATATCAGCAGGTTTATAAAGAATTGATGAAGCGTTTGGCAAAGCTGGAGGTGAAGTAAAATGGCATTGACAAAGAAGAAGGGGCCTGTAACCACACCCAAGTTGCCTAATATTGAAGCTTTGAAGAAAGTAAATAACAATAACGCCGGTGCATTTTATAACGACTTACTCAATGCAAAGCACAAGATAGAATACGAGAGCCGCGACATATCCCTCTTTAATATCCGAACAAACCCTGATAATGAAATATTCCGTGAAATAGATGACGATGAAGATATTCGGATTCTTGCGGATGACATCAAGCGCAACGGCCTGTTGCATAACCTGGTCATGTTCCCATCCACAGAAGAGGGGAGAGAGGTCTATGTTCTTCTTTCCGGTGAAAGAAGATATCGAGCTCTCAAGCTGCTTGTTGAAGAAGGGGATACGTCCTGGCAGATTGTTCGGAACTGCAATGTCATTACGACAGAGCTTTCCGATAACGAAAAGAAGGTATTGCTTTACAGCGCAAACCTGCAGGTGCGTGGTGGCCTAAATGATGAGGCAGTTCGCAGAAAGGCTGTATCAGATTTTATCGAATGTCTCCAGAAAGAACCCTATAATATGAATAGGGTAGACGCTCTGAAAGCAATCAAGAGCGTGAGTTCTGTAAACCCGAAAACCATCGACAGAGATGCACGGCTCGAAGATAAACTGAAGGGGAGCCTGAAAGAGCTTCTCGACGCAAAATTCCTGAGCCGAAGCGAGTGTGAAAGCTATCTGCGATTCGATGATGAGAAGCAGGAAGAGATTGGTCAAAAGTATCAAGAGCTCAATGCAGTGGATTGTCACGGCGATAACGGGGAAGAAGCAGGGAAGAACCACATCGAAGTGATGCGCGATACGCTTCACGATACGTTCCGGGAATACCTGTTCAGTGCCTTGCAGCAGCGTACCAGAGCAGAGCACGAAGAAACCTATAAGAAATCCATCGAGTATTTTGACAGTGAATTACAGGAGCTCAAAAAGAAAGCCGAAGAGTTTGGGATTATCAAAGAGTGCAACACCCCGGAAGAAGTAGCAGATTTTGAGTATGATGCCCAAAAGGATGCTACCAAGGACGTTGCCAAGAAGGAGAGGGAAGCGGCAGATATCAGTGTAAGTGCCGTATTAAAAACCACTCCGACAATCATCAAGAAGTTGCAGCGAGTCTATTCAAACAAGAGCTATGAAAAAGCATTGCGCCATGTTTCACAGGAATCGAGAGATTCCGACATTGCAGCACTCGAAGAAGTGATTGAGATGGCTACAAAGCTGAAAGAAAAAATCAAAGCCGTGGATTGATTAAGGGAAACCTAAATGAATAGTGAAAAAAGTACGATTTCAGTGCGGTTCCGTTCAGACTTTGCGGAAATACTCGAAGTTCGGGCGTGGTACGAAGGAAGTCGCTTGGGAACACTGACAAACCGATTGGTTAGAAGTGAACTTCAAAAGGTCAGCAGAGTAGGGGAGAAGTACATCATCTCTAAAGGTTCTGCTGAATACGACGAGCTGGTAGCTACCGGGGGTCTGGATGAATCGTACTATCTCTTACCAGAGATTGATGAAATCATATCCTTCATGCCGACCAACGAAGGTAGACGAGGAACAAAGTTAACGAAAAACAAACAGGTCTCGTTGTACTTGACCGAGGATGAAGTAAGCCAGCTGAATAGAGTTGTTTATGCACAGGATGTATTCGGAACCTATGACAGCGAAAAGATTCTATCGTATCGTTACGCAATCCATGGGCTGCTCCTAAATACTGAACTTCTGAAAAAGCAGATTCACAAGGATTTCTAAACATGCAGCGGATGCACAACCAAGAAAACGCTTGGAATGAGCATTCGCTGTTTGCTTTTTTGTAAGAAATGAATTTACACCAACAGGTATGCGAGTTCTGGATGAATTGTATGGCTTGTGGCAAGTTGCATCGCAGGATGCCTGTAAAGATTCCAAAAGCTAAAAGTCTTCCCTATATTTCGCTAAACGGAGATTTAGCGAAACTAGAAATCAAACAAAATACAGTCCCCTTTTCGTTGATTTTCAAAGCTAAACCATAAAAGCGCAAAACAAAAAGCCCCAACCAGAAAGGTCGGGGCTTTATTGTTATTTAGGCGAAGCTGTAGTTTGCAACAACTCCCACGAGCTCTTCACGAGTCTGCGGGTCAGATGTTGCACCGCTCACAACGGTCCATTCGGCAGCTTTAGCATAATCGCCAATCAGCATACCTACCTGAACCCAGTTTGCGAGAGAGCGCATCGAGTTTACATTGCCATCTGTAGCGCCACAAGTTTGGCACTTCTTGGCAATTTGGTGAACGCAATCTACCATCGTCTGCAGCGGGACATCATTTCCACAGCCGGTCATACCCTTGATACGTTTGATGATAACCGCATCATCCGGGCATTTCATGTCAACGATGAGATGGTGGCGGTCGATGAACGACTGGTTCAGCGGACGGCAGCCTTCCAGGTCAACATTCAACGTGGAGATGATGATGCAGTCAGGATGCCGATGCAGCATCTCACCTGTCGGCAATACGACGCAGCCAGTTTCATCCAAAAGGCCATTCAAACCGGGCATGACGGACGGACGCGTAATCAGAGAAGGCTCCTGCAGCTCACAGACCCAACCATTGCGGATAGCGCGAACCAGAGGGCTCTCAACATAGCGGAAGCCCTGGCCGCAAGCCTCAGAGCAAAGCTTCATCTGCTTGCGGAACAGCTCGGTCATGCATTCGGTTTCAGTGGCATCAGCCTTAGAAACGCCAGTAATAGCTTCATATGCTGTCACGGGGTCCATACTGATATCAGTTGCGGTCGGCAGGTCCTTGAACAGTTCCTCATTGATACTATCGTCAGAATCAGTAGAATCAATGGGCATCATGTCGCCAATCAGGTTATACATTTCAGTACCAGCATTGCAGGTAATGAACGTATAAGGTAGACCAAGACCAGCAGCAATCGCACGAGCACCAGCAGTCTTACCAACAGACGGGTCACCACGCAGCATGATGTTGGTCATAGGGCGTTTGGTGCCGTGTGTTTTAGAAATGAGATAGCAGGAAGTCACAACTTCTTCGGGAAGGATGTATCCGTCATCAAGCTGTGGGACCAGGCTCTTCTCCTCGTCAGAGAGAATACGATTGTTATCAGCAAAATAGCCAACAAAGTCTTTAACAGACTTAAACGTGAACTTGCTGGCTCCGGAGCCTTTTTGGTCGCTCATAAACTGGAAAGTACCCCAAACCATGTCCGGAAGGAACTTCTTGCTCTTGGCAAGGGTTTGAGTAACATTTTTCAAGTTGCCGTTGTTGGGATATTTGGCCTTGAGCTCTGTGTTTTGCTCCAGCATAGCGTCCATCGCAGTACCGGCCAAAGCGCAGGCGTATTTGACCTTCTTTGTGGAATCGGTTTCTGCAACATAAGATTGGAAAATATCTTCAAAACCGTCAACACGATTTCGAAAATCACCCCAGAGAAGCAAAAAGAAAGGAGCAAGTCCAATCTTTGCAACATCCAAAATATTACCATTAAATCCAGTAGATGCGTACATCTGGCCGGTGCTTCTGTCATAAATCAGGCACAGCGTGTTCCCCAAATGGTCAGTTTCACATTCTTTATAGATATTGTTATCTACCCACTCGGCCATTGTACGACCATCTTTGTTGCAAGAATACGCACCGACTTTTCGTCCATTCTCAATCATCTCAGCGCGGCACAATGCCTTCGCGAAATCTGCAGTTATTTTGCCCGGTACACAGTGTCCATTGGTCTGGTATACCCCGGCCTGCTTTACACTAGCAGCGGTAGGGTCATCAATAAACCTCGTTCCGATGCCTAGCTGAACATCATGGAAAATGTCAGGCAGCGCAGGGTCAAGCAAGTCATTGGTCTTGCCGGTCCACCACATATTTTGCGTATTCATAGTTTTCTACCTCCGATTAAATTAAAATAGTCGAGACCAGCAAGAATGCCAGTCTCGACTTGAATTAGTGTGTAATCGCCCGTATAGCCTGTTAGCACAGCTCACGGGGCTTAGAATTGATGATTAGAAGGGCAAATCGTCCTCTTCAACCGCATCGAATTCATCTGCCCCATATTCACCGTAAGTCGGTGCAGAAGGAGCAGGAGCCGAAGCAGGAGTTGCTGCAGGAGCAGGAGTGCTGTTCTGAGTAGTGTCTTTGCCGCGACTTGCAAAAGATGCTTTGTCAGCCCATACGGTGTAGAACGTACGATTTTCACCGTCCTTATTCTTGTGAGAATAGCTGGACAAAGTACCGGCAACCATGATAGGGTCACCTTTATGGAAATGACTTGCAATAAATTCTGCAAGCTTACCGGAGGCAGCGACAGCCACAAAGGAAGGAACATCAACCCACTGCCCATCCTTCTGGTAAGAGCGGTTGCTGGCAACCGTCAAGTTTGCAATGTTATTTCCGTTCTGAGTAGAGCGGGTCGTAACATCTGCGGTCAAATTGCCCATCAGAAGGCCCTCGGAGAAGTTGCCACTGACATCTGCTTGAATCGTTGCGGCACTCAGATAAGAATAGTACTTTTTCTGTCCGTCCTTATCATAGGAGCCGGCTTCAAAGCGGCCAGTGGCCAACACTGGTGCGCCCTTGACGAGTTTTGCACGCAGATTGTCACTGATAAACTTCTTCGGAGCGCGAACCGGGATAAAAGAAGTCTCCTTATTCTGTCCACGGTCTACCGCAACACGAAACCCAACGTATGTGTTGTTGCCAATAGTGAATTCTTCTGCATCAGCAGTAAGACGGCCGATGATGGTGAAAATGTTAACGTTAGTCATGATTTTGTCTCCTTTCAAAAGACAGTTAATAAATAAAAAAGGCAGGCTCCCCAAACAAATGAGAAGTCTGCCTTACGACGAGATTGTGAATTGTACGAGCGCATATATCGCCTAGTAGATGGTATCTATCGTACAATATTCATTGTATCGAGTTCGCATATATCGTCAAGCATTTTTGAAGCAAAATCAAGCAATCGTTGCGTGAGCAGTGAGCCAGTCACCTACTTTGTTGTACAGAACCGTCTGGTTCACATATTCTTCGCCGTAGTATTTCTGAGCCTGCTGGACACTCAAAGAATCATCACCAAAATAATCGCTTACATCGGCATCGGTGACCTTGATTTTCTCTGCTTCAGCCACAGCCTGGAAAATCAGATACGCCTTTACGCTTTCTTCAATGCGGTCATTGTAGCTGTCGAGCAAGGCATCCTCAGTATCGTAATCGGTGGTTTCCAGGTACTCGTCCATGGTCTTACTCATGTTCTCGGCACTTGCTTCGATTTCCTTGCGGTAAGTATCACACTGGTCATCAATGAGGTTCTGAGGAATTTCGGAAACAACGGAGTTATCCATCATATAGTTATAGATGGCAAGGCCCAGAGCATCTTTGGTCAAAAGCTCATTGTAATACTGTTTGAAAGTATCCACGGAATTGACCAGAGTGCCATCCTCGGTGTAATACTTGTTATCGCCGAAGCAGTTCACGATAGAGTCATCCGTCAAGGTCAGCTCAGAGACATCCTTGAGTTCGATGCGGAACTGAACATCCTGACCAGCCAGGCTCAGAGTGTTGCCCTCGGAATCCGTGGTGTCAGGGTAGCTGTCGGGAAAAGTCACAGTGATATCGAACTTCTCACCGGCAAAATGTCCTTCAATCTGGCTCTCAAAGCCATCTACGTAATATCCCTGACCCAATACGATTTCGGCATCCTTTGCAGAACCGTTCGGGAATTCATCGCCGTTGTAGGAGCCGGTATAATCCACCGTCACGCAATCGCCTTCCTGCGCCGCGCGGTCCACAGTGGTGTGTTCACCGTAAGTCTGCTTAATCTGCTGCAAAGCGGAATCCAGAGCGCCGTCTTCCATGTGCAGGTCTTCAGTCTTAAAGGTCATATGGTCATAGTCATCCGGAAGAGTAACAATATTCTTGGCCTTGACACCAGCATAGTGACCGTCCTTTTTTAGACCCGCACTGTAATCAATGTCCAGCGCAGTCTCGACGGTTGCAGATTCTTCAGTGGCAGTAGAAGAACTGTCACTGCCGGACACAGTAGTCGATGCACAGCCAGACATGATGATGGATGCAGCCAGAGCAGTTGCAAGGATAAAAGAAGCTTTACGTTTATTCATTTGGTATTCTCCTATTTTTGAAATGTTATTTTTACTGGACTTGCAGAATGCTGTTCAGCAAATCTTCATTGTTCGTGACGGCCAGGAAATTGCGGTCAGTGCCTTCCACGAGATAGGTCTTGCTGCTGTCGGAGTCAGCATAATCAGAGCGAGCAACTGTAAAACCAGAAAGTGTCTGCTTGGTATCCGTGAACTGAATATCATCAGCGTTGTAGGATGCAGGTGCAAACACGACCTCAGAATCGCCATCTTTGACCAGAACGCGCTCATTCGTCAGACTCAAAGTGCGTCCATCAAAATCGGCAGGCACATTATCAAGCAGCAAGGAAGCACCATCATTGGCAGGTGCGGCACTGCTCAGCAAAGCGGTTACTTCTTCATTTGCTGCATCGTTGATGCTCTCATCGCCGGTAGCACCGTATGTAGCAATCACAACAAGTACTTTACCGTTCCCGATACCTTCAATGCCGGTAATCATATGAGTGGCACCGTCTTCGTGTTCGGTCATTGTACTATTGCCCAGATAAGAGCTGTCGCTCACCATACGGACAAGATAGGTTACTCCATTGCGCTCATACTGCAAGGCCGCGCCATCGTACTTGATGCTGTCTGCACTGTCTACAGCGACCGCTACCTTGGATTCGCCATCAGTAATCAGGAAAGTCGAGGAACTCAGCGTCCAGGTGTTTCCATCCGAAGTCATAGATACTACAGGAGTCAAGGCTTCCTGATTTTCAAAATTAGTGTCGGTCGTCGCAACATCAGCCGAGATGTTCAGAGTACTTCCAGTAGACGGATAAACGATAGAATCACTCTTACGGCTTTCAGCAATCGTCATGCCCATAACGACCACGGATGCGGCAAGAACTACACAGCTGACACCCAGAATGACATTGCCACCTTTGTGGGACTTAACAGCCACTTTAGGCTTAACAGTTTTTTTCTCGGTATCTTTCGCTTCAGGTTTTTTCTCCGGTTTCTCTTCCAGTTCTTCATCTGCATACGGATTCTTGAATCCACCAAACGAAGGAGAGACAAAAGAGTCGCTGTCATCATCCTGCTGATTGCTTTCGGGTTTAGCGACAGGCTTTTCCTCAGTGGCGGCAGGAGCCGCTTCCATAACGGGTTTTGTTTCAAACTCATCGGAAGGCTTGCTCTGCTGAGAAGAGCCTTTCGGACGGAATTTATGTTCCGGTGTGGGGATAGGCGTTACGTTCTGAACGTTCCCTTTATTCACGGTGTCTGCCTTGTCCTTCTCGGCTTCCGACACGGGAGCGGGAATGGTAGTGGACTTATCCTCCTGGACCTTTTCAACTTTCACGAACTGAGAAAGGTCGAGTTTGGTTTCAGCGGGAGTATCCTCTTCTTTCTTCTTGTTCAGGTCCTCCGCAAAAACCGTGGTCCAGGGCTGATTCGTCCGAGTCACATAGGGCGGTTTCTTCAATTCGCCAGACTTGTTCTGGCTGTTCTTTTCGTTGCTCATTGCTTTTCCTCCTCAAGCCCGGTTGAAGCAGACAATGCGAACATTGTAGGCATCGCTCAGGCAGGTATATACGATAAGGTCCGCAGAACCCCAAACAACCGTTCCGTCATTTTTCTGCAAAGCATCAAAACCAGTCACATCGTTGTGGCCGTCACAGGCATCCACACAGATATAATTGATTTGTTCGCCAGACGGAGTGATGACATATGCGGTCGAACCGATTGTCACGGATGTCAAACCAGGCATTTCGTTATCCGCAACGATATTGCTGCCGCCATCCTGCGGTGCTTTTGGGAAAACACATGCGCTGTCTTCACGGTTGCAGGTTTCCTGGTCCGTGTTGTTATAAAGCGCAACGTCTACCCCGGCCGCAGGGATATGCAATCGGCCGCAGAAGTTCGGGTAATCGTTATCGTCGTTATAGTTCGGACCTGCCGGTGTCGCTTCTGCCTGCTGCTCGGCCTTCGCTTCTTCTTCCTTTTCTTTTTCGGAATTCTTTTCTTCCTGGATGTTCTTCAGCTTGTTATTGATTTTCTGAATAGAAGCCTGAACATCAAGAGTCTGACTGACGGGTGTTAATTCCGTGTTCCTAACCTCAGTAGAAAGAAGTTCAAGGCGGCTGGCATCCACATCAAGTGTCGGCTCCAACAGCGTAGATGACTGAGCCGAAAGAATCGCCTGTGTTGCGAAATCTGCTGCCTGCTTATTTCGCTCAACATTTCGTTTGACATCCATCAGAGAAAAGATAGATGCGAGCAAAGCAGCAATACTAAGCAGCAGCGCAACAATTTGTTTGAGAGTCTTCATTTTTTGCTTGCCTCTGACTTGCGACCATTTTACGGATAATACGATTGAGCTGGAAAATGGGAGACCGGCTCAACATTTTCCATTATTCGCGATTCGCACATTTCCGCAAGTTTCGAAGCGTTTGGGCGAATTTGACACTCAATGAAGTTCCTCAAAGCTGATTTGACCATTGCTCTGCTGGGCCTTTTTGGAAGAGCCTCTGCCACGCTTTCGAAAGCTCTGGTCAAACGGCTGGGCCTTTTTGGGTTCGTCAGAATTCTGCTGCTTTTCATTTGCCGGTTTCTTTTGCGATTTTGCAGGAGCCTCTTTGGATGGCTGCTTCTGTTTAGGTGCCTTTGCTGAATCCTCCTTGGGACTTGATTTTGAAGTGCTCGTCCGCTTATCCGTGATGGGTTTCTTAGGCTTCTTCACTTCTTTTGAAGGTTCGACCTTGCGAGTAATGTTAAAGCCTGTGAGAGCCGCTTCCCTGTCTGCTTTTGGGCGCTGAGCTGGTGCTACCGGTTCAGCTTTTGGTTCAGCTTTTGGTGTCTGAGGAACATCAGGCTTTTGGGGCCGGGGCTGAGTCGGATGGCTCTCAACGGATTTTGCGGATTCGTGAGGTTCAACTTTAGGCTCGGTCGCTGCTGCTTTGAGAGTGCCGAACGCGTTCATCTTCTTTGCGGGCATTTCAGGGGCGTTGTCCTGCATAGATGGTTCTTGTTCTAATGTGGGGGCGTCAACGATATCAGGTTCAGGAGGAGCAGGGACATCAAGGTCCATCATATCCATACCCGGCTCTTCTTCATGTTCATTCACATCATCAGGAGGATTGAATACGTTAGCATCATCGTCCGCAAACGGGTCCTTTTCATCATCCATGTCAATGCCGCTGGGGTCAAATGAAAGACCAGCGTGGGAATCAGAATTTTCGGCGAAGGGGTCCTGCGTATCGTCATCATCCACAGGCAAATCAAAGACCGACTCTTTTTCGGGCTTCGGTTCAGGCTCCAGCTCTGGCTCAAAGATGTCCGCAGAATCAAAAGGCTCAGCGGCATCTGCACTTTCTGGTGTCGATGCAGATTTAGGGGCGGGAGGAACGATAGGTTCAGATTCATCTTCCAGAACGTCAAGGATTTCGGAAGGCTCCGGATTGATTTCGGTGTGAATGTTCACCTTGACGTTTACAGGTTCGTTGTTGTTAATCGGGGCGGATGTTTCGGGTTTCTTAGAATCCTTGGTCGGTTCTTTTTCAGTCGGTTTAGCAGATGTTTCCTGATGCTGTTCATAGTCTTTGTCCGATTTGCCTTTGTCCTGATATTTTTCAGAAATCTCTTCAAGGATAATTGATGCCTGAGAAGCAACTATATCAGAATCCGAGTTCTTCCCTTTTACCTGTTTCGGACGCTTAATGAATTCGCAGGAATCAAACCAAAGTTCATCATCCAGCAAGGGAATGTTCAGGTATATCAGGACGGAAGCAGCTACTATCAGGATTACCGATACCCACCACGCTAATGGATACAGAATAAGAGAGAAGCCATAGAGCACAAAGGCAATGTTGCGAGCGGTGCGGCATTTTGTTTTCAGCTCATCTTCTTTTGCGCCGTCAAATTTCGGGTACGAGTCTTCCTTGCCGGGCTCATGATAAAGAATATAACAGTGCTTGCCGTTGACTTTATATTGAAACAGAGTCACGACCATCGGCTCGTTCCCGCACGCTATCAAGGCTTCCTTGAATTTTTTTACTTCGTGGCGGTTCAGGCGCAAAGCAACATAATCCTTGCACCCCGGAACTTCCAATTTAAGGGCAGTGTTTCCTGTATCCGTCACAATGATTTCGAGTGCCGTCGCTTCCAGCGATTTACTGCGTCGCTTATAGGTTCTACCCATGACCACGATTCCCGTCAGAGTTCTTCTATCTTTCGTTACTCTGCACGAGAACAGACAGCACACGAAGCACAAAAGAACAATCATCGGAAAGTTCATTCAGTATCACCGTCCTGCTTACGGTTTCGATTATCCAGCACAATCAGCTTGGGTTTGTTGGTTACGTTCTGGAAGTTCACTTTCTTCACGCTTGCGCCAACTTCTTGCGTTGCGGTCTGCTCTTGAACCGGTTCCTGTGCCTTTTTTGCGGTCGAGGAAGCCGGAAAGCACTGCTCGATACTGACGAGCGTTTCGTTGTTCATTCCCTTATCGTCTTCAAGGCAAAACAGCATGTTGTAGGTTCCACCAATATGGTAGTCACGGTCCTTTTGCTTTACGGTGAGGAAGATGTCGTGGGAAGCTGTGTCACGAAGCGGATTTCCCTCTTCATCTACCGGGACAAACCGCCAAGTCTCTTTAATGCCGGTCATGTCACGCTGCTGGTCAGCCGAGACGGCCAAAGCCTTTACCGTGACATATTTCCCGTCTTTCGCCCTCTGTACAACTCCCAGATATTCCACGACAAAATACCCGGCCACGAAAAATCCAGCAGCAATGAGCACAATTCTTCGTGTATACAGTGCAAAGATAAGGCCAAGAGCTGCACTGCCAGCAGCACAGAGAGCGTATTTGATTTTCTGCGAGTTAATCATATTGTTCATGTTTCATTCAAGCGAGAAAGCCCAACCGACGCGAAATCGGCTGGGCTTTTTAATGCTGCATTCTTTACTTGTTGGCAAGAAGCGGCATCAGCCCCGCTTATCCTCCTTTTTGAAGTTGATTTGTGTAAGCTGATACCGATTCACTGAGCATTCTGAGTCAGCGGATAGCCGCCGGAATCCAGAAGTGCAGTCAGAGTGCCATCGGTGAGGTTTGCGGTAGACAGAGGAACTTTATATTCTCTGCCATCTGCAGTCTTAACGTTGGCGTAAAATTCAATGGTGACATCGCCGCTCATGTCGATATCGCCGAGAACCTTGTTTACTTCATTGGAAGTGGTGTCGGTACTGCCGGATGCGGGCTGATTGACGGTCGGCTGAGGCGTGATGACATCATTATCGCCGTTCTCAGATACAGGAGGTACGCCAACCTGATGTCCGGTTACAGCAGTGAGAACTCCGTTTACACCATCATAGACGGACGGTACGAAAGCATAGCCAGCCACACCGCCAACGATGACAACTGCCAGAATTGCTGCAATGACCTTGCTGCTCTTTTTCTTTTGCGAAGGCCGAGCAGGCTCTGCGGTGGCTTGAGTCGGTGCCGGTGCGGCGTGGTGAACGCCGCTTGCAGGCTTTTCCTTTTTGCCCTTGCCAAGCCCGAAACGCTTCTTGGCCGCCTCGTTTGCTTCCTGCTGCATCAATTCTTGAGCCACCATTGTCTGGCGAGTGGCCGTCATCTGGTCCGGCAGTTCATTGGGGTCAGGAATATAGGGAACGGATGCAGTCGCTTGGGAAGGCTGTTCAACAGAACCCGTTACAGGCACTTGATATCCAGGAGCTTGTGCAGGAGAGACGCCATGAGCAGAAACGCCATACTGCATCGTGGTCTGCGGAGTCTGAACAGCGGGCTGAGGTGCGGCAGGCTGCACGGGCTGAACAACAGGCTGAGACTGAACGCGGGTAATAAAAGGTTGAGCAGCGGGGGCCTGTTGTGCAGGAGTCTGAGCCGGAATCTCTGCCGCACGTTTCTTTGCAAGCAGTGCATCGACCACCTCCTGTTTGACCTTTCGAATCGTGCCATCCGGCATGATGCAGGTGCGGTCGGCATAGACATTGGCCGGAACTTTCTGGCCGTTGATAGTAACGTGGACAACGCCAATAGGCTCGCCCAGAGTCGAATTCGGTTCCATGAACAAATATCTCCTTTCGGTTTTTGTGTGGTGTTATGTATTAAATCGAAACATTTGAGCAATCGTGTCGGAAATCCAGTGCAGCAAAACATTTGCAATATCTGCAACATATGGAATCAAAAAGCCACGTTTAAGAGTCCCAGACATGCAGCATAGGACAAAAGCTAAGCAAGACAAAAGAAGAATTGCCCAAATCAAAATAAAGATGTACTTGCCGAATCGGCCAAGGAATATCCAGCCGCCGCCCGAATCAGATTTCCTGTTATTGCATTCAGGGCAAGAAGCCGTTAGATTTCGGATATTGTTGATGTCATCGTTCGGAACAAGGATTCGGTACGCCCGATGCTCGTTAGCCAAATTGATGGAAATGATATGGTCAACCTGCATCGAATTGCGCGTCATAATGCGTCCACAATACGGGCACATGTAGAACTTTCCAAAAGTTCCGGGATGATTCAAGATATACCGGTTTCGGTAATCCTCAGACCGTTTATACTTTTTCCGGTGATTAGCCATGGCAGGCAGTCGAATGGACCCAAGGATGCTCCGGCGGAACACGGCGCTTCGGGAACCCTTCCGGCAGATGGTCCGGGAACTTGGTGCCGTCAGAATTCGTGCCACCGTTGAGCTTTTCCCATTCGTGTTCCCATGCAGAGAATTCCAGGCCGTGAGACATTTCCCACAAAGACAGTTCCCCGTAAGAGATACCACCCATTTCAGAGAGCTTTGCTCTCATAGCCAATTCCTGTGCGCTCGTAACAGTTTTATTAGATGCTTTCATTTTTTCCTCCTCGCGCTTTGCCTGTTCTCTTCTCATTTTGGCTTCCGCATTGCTGCGATGTGCTGCATTGCGCCGGTTCTGAGCGTAGCACGCAGAGCAAAATTGACGGTTCCCCAGGCTGAAAATCGGTGTACCGCAGATGCGGCAGTGTGTAAGATAACCATTGTTGCTTGCCATTTTCGCTAACCTCCTGCCATTAGTCGAAATTACAGTCTCGATTTTACGTGTGTTTTATCGACCCCATATCCCTGATGATGGGACACGAGGTTAATACATACTTATGGGTTATCTACCAAACCAAGCTGAAATCCGATTAGTCGAAACTCCAGTCTCGATTTTGGGTAACAGAAAACTAATCCTTGCTAAGCAAAGATAGCAAAGACTCAATATCGCATCCCCACAAAAGAGCAGAGAGTGCGGTATATGCGCGATGTTTCTTTTCGCAAAAGTAAGAACTGTTGATTCCTACTTGTTTGGCAAGAGTTGCTTCATCGGTTCCGTTCGGGCCATACTTCTCATTGACGACGAGCATCAGCACATCGTAGAGTTTCGAGTCACCGTCCGGGAACTGTTTCAGCAGCTCGATTGCGCCGCCAATCAACTTTGCATACTGCAAAAGAATCTGTGCCTGAGCATAGCGTGCATCCGATTTATGGTCAGATGCATCCAACTGATTGCCAGCAGTTGCAATCAAGCGCAGGGTACTGTTTCCGTCAACGCTTGACGGATGCGTGATACGGGAATATTCACGAAGCAGTACCTCTGTGTTGTGATAGAGATAAGCAGCTTCAGCGCCCTGGACAACTCCCTCATTGGGAGCCAACTGGAGAACCAGTTCCTTGATGGCTTCGCCACCGACTTTCGCAATATCTTCGATGATTCCATCAAAGTTATTCCGAATCATAACGGCAGATACCGGGTCGCTGTCCAAAATAGAGCCACGAAGCATTGCCATTGCCAGTGAAATGCGGGCTGGCTTGCAAGGCTGAGCACTCCGGAATACCGCCCGATTCATTGCATCATCAACTGCATCCACCAGCTGTTGGCATCTCGCAAAGAAAAGTTTACGCATTTCCAGATGTAAACGAGGCTTTACGTAACCTGTGCTGTTTTCCAACAGTGACTGAATCTCCGAGATGTTACGGACTGAACCGTCCGTATCCATATCATGGAGCTGTTCAATCATAGCATCGATATCTCGTGCTTTGAGAATCCAGTTCAATGCCGGATAGCACATCAAAGCAATGACAACGAATTTTTCGTCGGTTCCTTTTTGCGCCATCCGGTTCGCGCATCGGGCAAACACCCTATTGCGGTTCGTGCCGTTGTTGTAGGCAATAAAAGTTCGATTGATGTTCACAACAATTCCCTCCGAGGACAGGATGGAACTCAAGAAAGCTTTCAGTTCAGCATCCGAATCCACAACCAGATTATTTTCCAGTGCCATCATTCATTTTCCCCCTCTCCCCTGTTTTCCTCAAAACATTCAAAAGCTCAGCTCTCGCGTCGCTTTTGATGGTTTCACCAAGCATTGTATTTTCAGACATGTGCAAATCATAATGATTTTCTTTGCAAAGATTGAAGATTTTCTGGCATGCTCGGAAACTATGTACTGGTAAATCGGACCCAAACCGAATATTTCGTTCAAAATTCTCATAATTCTCAATGCTTCTTGCACAGGAAGTATAGACAAAAACAGAAGCCCCATCTTCAAATCTCAGGTTCTCGCCGACCGCTCCATTAAGGACGTCATACAATTCTTTCAAAAAGCCATCACCCATAGCTTTGTTATTGGCTCCGTTCTGAATACGATGGTGGACCACGATATCGCCAGTGATGGGCACTTCGCTTCTCGTGATGCTTGTTGTCTCGTCCGGGATTCTTGCCTGTTCAATGTATACAACGATAGGTCTTTTACTTGATATCATAAACACACTTCCTCGACTCAAATGATTGTTATTATTTCAGGTTTCGTTGTCGCCATGATTTGTCTTCGATGTTCAGGCTTAGCTCAAAGCATTGTTCCTCGCTATCTTTAACAGGATACTACCTCAAATGATAGCCAATTCGCACAGACGCGCAAGAATACTTTTTAATGTCCCGGACACTATATCTTGTATCATATTTGCATTATACCACAATATATAGTGGTTTGCAATAGAAAAATGCACATCTGACCACAATATATAGTGTGCATCCAAATTTTGAGCACATTATATGTACAACTTGTTGTCTAGCAAAATTCCGAACGTTGCAATATGATGGACAGCGGTCACAAAACTGTTGATACTATTGAATTAAATTGCGTTTCATACAACTTTGTGATATACTGTATATAGGGGTATGCTCCCATGAAATACTGTCAGGAGGTGCATGAGTTTGACAAATCAAGATATAGACATTTCCATGGATAACGTTGTTCAATACGCAAATCAAATTCGGATGCCGCTTGATTCGTGGAACAAAGAAACTCAGAAACAGATATTGTCTGTAATGGAAGCTCAGAGAATCGCGTCAGGGCTAAATGTTACGACATTCTACAACACGCTTCTAGGCTCTACATGCTCTTATAAAACCATCCAGCACATTCGGGAAGGCACAAAGCAGATGCCGCTCGAGTTGGTGTTGGCGTTCTGCTATGTTTTCCACTACGACATTTCAGAACTCATCAACATTCAGAGTGAAAAAAACAGAGCAGAGAGATTCGCCGATTACATGCAAATTGGTGCTTCCATCGAAGCTCTCGGCCCACATATCATTTATAACGCTGCCGCAGATATCGCCAATCTTAATCAAGAAGGTCCTTCCTCTGCTATGGTAAGACGCCGCTGCTCGCAAGTTCTCACCGCTTTTGCGCAGAATCTTCAGAACGAGGAAAAAGCCAAAGAAGAGCAAAGCAAGTAATTCGACAAACAAAAAGAGCCCCGTACAATCCAGTTTATCTGGTGTACGAGGCTCTTTATTTTTAATAGAAAGCGTCCGCCATAGATAGCAGCACATCCATATTTCCATCGGAAGCCGCCGGTCTATCCGGTTCTGGCATCTGCTTGCCCATGGGACGTTCAAGAGGCTTTGGCTGTCTTGGCAATGGAGAAGGCACGGATTTATGTGCCTTAGAAGGTTTCCTTGCCACAACGTCTTGGACCGAAACTTGCGGTTCGGGAGTCTGAACTGCAGAACCAGAAAGCTGATACTTGCGCAATGCAGTTTCAACAGCTTCTTCTATCACATTTCGGAGTTCCGTTGAGGAAGGGCGTTGTTCGAGGCTGACGCTCTCAGGAACACTTTGAAGAGAGTTCAAAAGCGCATCTACGATAGTCGGTGTCCGCTTTCCATATCCTGCGTTTTTCAGAATATCGTAAGCCGCCTTCTGTTTCGGGTCTGTAAGGTCAAAAGAAACCGGAAGTCTCACCCGATTACCCTTGTCTTGTTTCGATGATGCCAAGGTGTATCACCCCGCAATCAACGGCTTTCGGCAGCCAACCTGCTTTCTGCCATCATTTTGTAGCCAACTGCATTGGCGCGTGGGTCATCGATGAACAGATAATCATCACGACCGAGTTCGCTCTCGATAACGGGACGCATCAAGATAGAGCCGCCACCGATGAACACGGGATACGACAGCGTCAGGTCAACGCCTTTTTCTTTCAGAGACCGAATCAGAGTGCGGGCATAGTTCTGAGCGGTCGTGTGAACCACATCATTGAGTTCTTTGCCGGGATTGTAACCGCAGCGCAGAATGTTGTCGATGGTATAGTCGTCCACATCCAGCTGAAAGCGATTACGAACCGCACGCTGTACCTCATCGTACATCTTGATAACGCCGTTGTTGAAGCTCTCACAGAAAGCCATATCAACCTGACCACCACGGCTGAACTTCACAACGTCGGTGGTATAACCGCCGATATCGATGATATAAGTATAAGCTTCAGGTCGCGCCATGATTTTGGACATGTAAGGTGCAATCGCAGCCACACCCTGCGGGAAGACCATTACTCGAACGATGCGGATTTCAAAATCCACATTATTGTAAGTGAACACCACACGGCGACCATCACGACCAAAATATTTATCGTACTCCGAAGCAAGGTCGTGAATGTGAGTCGGAGGAAGGCCCATCGCAAGGCACACATCCTGCTTGACCTGCTTCTGGCCAGGACGTACATATCCCATCGCCATCATCTCTTTGGCAATCGCAATGAGAGTCAGAACGTAATAGGACCAGTCCGTCGTTTTATTGTACATATAAGGGATACGAGACTGAGTAAGGGTATAATAGTTGCCGTCAAAGAGAAGCGTATCGGACTTTACTGCCGGAGGAATTGCACCATGGCAGATAAGACCTGAATTGAAAGGCTCAGTATGCGGCGTCTTGATGTTCTTGTTACCGGTATCAACGGCAATGACCAACGGATTCATAATTCCTTTTCCTCCTTATCACACAACATCACGATATGCCAGGTAACGAGCCGTTGCAAGTGCAAGCTGTGCATACTCGCTGTGGATATCCCGGTTTGTATCAAACTCAATGCCGATACTGGTCATAGCCTTCCAGGACATCTCGATGTATTTGCGGCAAATCTCGGACTTGCCGTTAATAAGACGGCGAGCGTTCTCTTTCATCGCCTTGGAAAGTTCCGGCTCCGTATAGACGGTCACAGCATGGATATCATGCTCTTCCAGAATCCGGAACATCTCGATAGCGCCGCGCAGCGCATATTCCACTTCATCGGCTGCATCTCCGCTGTAAGAGCTCTGAATCAGATTCTTGCCGGTATCAATGCACAGACCAAACGCGCCATACTGATTGTTCTTGTCAAATCGGGCATACAGGAAAGCATTGGCTTCCTCATCGCCCACAGGCTTGACATCGCTGGAAGAGCTTTCTTCCTCGCTGAAATGAGGAGCGCTCATGCCGCTCGGCCATTCTGCTGCTTCATCTTCCTGAGCCAATTCTCCCTGCGCCCCGTCATCATCCGACATGGTATCCGGCATAACAAACTGTTCGTTCGGAATCTCCGAAGAGAAAGAATCCGGAGCAGCAGGGGCTTCAGGCTCGTTCTGAGAGAAGCTCAAAGAGGTTTCAATCGGCTCATCATCCCCCTTGACAGGCTCTGCAGCGTCGTTTTCGATATCGCTCAGGTCAATTTCAATCCCATCGTTTTCGGGCTGAGAAACGCTCTGAGCGGCATTTGCGTCAGGGCTCTTTGCACCGTCCAGAATGTGCTGGAATACGAGGGTGTCATCTTCCTGCTCATTGTCCAGGGAAGGAACGTCGGCAGGCGTAGGCTGCGGTGCCGATGCAGGCTGTGCAGGTGCAGCAGGTTGCGCAGAGGGCTTGGCGGCAGCTGTCGGGCTCTGGGTTTTATTGCTGCGGCGGAACAAAGTATTGATAAACGGATTTCCGTCCGTAATTTCATCCATCTCCTGTTCCTTAGTTTCCTTCTTTTCCTTCTTCGGCTTGGCAGGCTGCTGCATAGCGCCGGGGGTTCCTTTCGGAATCATAACTTCCGGCTCGTAATCGTCATCGTACACGCGGTACTTCTCAACAGCGGATTCCTCCACCTTCTTTTTCTGGCGTTCCTTTTCAGCTTCCTCTGCGGCTTTTTCATGTTCACGGTTTGCTTCATTTGCGCGGTTTGCTTTCGATTCATCCAGCCGAGCAAACAAGCTGTTCAAACTGCGGTTCTCAGACATAATTCATAATCCTCCTTCTCAAACATTCGGGGCTTGAGTATTAGCTTCAGCACTGGGCCCAACTTTGGGCTCAGCACCAGGCATTGCATTATTGGGCATCGTCTCACTGCTCACAACGCTGGCACATACCGGAACGGTCTTGTCAAGATTGACAGTCCGTTTCAGGCAAGTCGGCCAAACGCAGTAGTCCTTCGCATCACAACGCCACGGGCAGCTCTGTTCGGCACATACAGCGCGGACCGTTTTCTTTTGAGCAGCCACCGTAAATGCACCACCAGGCGTTGCACGAATCTCAGAGCGTCGCCGGTCAATCAGCTTATCGATGCCACGCTGAACAGCTTCCGGAGTAGTATTCAGCGTAGCTGCAATGTCTTCAACCGAATGTCCTGCCTTATCCAGTGAATCAATCTGGCCGAGCAAAACTTTCGTCATCTTGGGATGTGTACGAAGCGGTTTATTAGATTCCATCAAAATAAAGCCTCCTGATATTTTATCGTGCCAGGCGCTTCAAGCGCTTGTAATAAAAGAACTTCTCTTTCCAGGGCATGTTCTGTGCTTTGAGCGGGGACTGAGTGAACTTGAGAGTTTTCAGCATTGCTTTCATCTCAGCGTCTTCATTCGTGCAGAACAAGCCGATGGTTTCGGGCAAAGCAAGGCTCACAGCAAAATCCAGCATCCCGGTAGCAATCCCGCGCCGTTTATAGGCGTTCTCGACCTTGATGGAGTCGATATAAAGATGTGTTGTGACGGGCAGAACCATCGCAACGCTGTCTTTCAGGTTCTTGTCACACAACATCTGGCGTTCGGCATTTCTGGCACAGAGATAGTTGATAGCAAGCTGCTTGTCGGGAAGCGGATTGGCAGGAGTAGGCCAGATATCCGCCATCGTTCCCTGCTTGGTCGGAACCTGAAGGATGTCTGCCATCATTACAGCAACTTGAACCGTTCCATCATAGACCTTAAAGGTGACGGCAGTATCGGAAAGAAGATTCTGTTCACCGAGTTTCGTGCCCCGGTCCTGATACAGAGCACTACTGCAATCTGCAACAACCACAAGCTGGTTCAGGTCCTTATCCACAATCGTGATTTTCTTTTTCATGGTTTTCTATCTCCTTTCCCTATTCATTCACAGCAGAACTTGCGCTTCGAGCCGGTGAACACAACCACCATTGAGGGCCGCATACCACCGGCAGGGTCCTTCGTTCCGTTCTGACCATACTTTGCATAGGACGGCAGCAGGCGGTTGGTGAACTTAACTCGTTCCGGCAGGAAATGAACCCGAACGCCAGGCTGGAGATAAATGTGTTCCTGGAACCATGCAGCATCAGTTGATACTGGCAGCAGCATGACAACGGTCGTGTTCTTCTTTTTCCCTTCAGCAGCGCCTTTCGCAACCCACAGGCGCAGATTTCGGGTCCCGCTCGGAGGGCAGCAATACACGACATTGCCGCGCCAATCCTGTGCAAGACCATCTTCCTTCTTAGTGAAGAACTTCTGGCACTTGGCATTTTCGGGGCGGGCACAGGCATCCAAAGTGAAATGATAAACGCGGTCAAGTTCCTGGAACAGTTCATCCGGGGTTTCCCATTCACCCGCAATGGCACTGCTCACGCTGCTGTTGACGCTTTTGGTGGATTTCATAAAAACCTCCTTGTTATTTTTGAAAAGGTACATTGTAATTTGTTCTTGTGACACCGTTTTTTGGATGCTCTCGAAAAGACACATTTACTTTCCAGAAACAAGACAAAAAAAGAAAAGGCAGTCACTTTTTTCAGCGATTAACGTGCTTTTTTGCCCTATGTTTTCATTATCTTTGATTCGCACATTTCCGCAACAATATTTATGAAAAATTAAAAATTGCCCCAGGATTTTTCGTCCCAGGGCACGGAAAAAGTCACATTTTATTTTTTGGAAGGTTCATACCAGCTCACATTCTCACCGAAACTGTAAAGACCAATACCAACGTCGAACGCTGCATCGTCTTTGCCCACAAGATATACCTTGTAGTTGCCGACAGGAAGAACCAGGTCACTGTATGCGTCATCAATATACTCAGCAATAATCTGTTTGTTGTCAGTGTGGATGAACAGAATTTTGAATTCGCCATTTGTGGTATCAACGGTCGTATAGCAATCAACGAGGGTGGACTCATTCTTGACATCAATATCAAACGCTTCAACGGCTCCTACAAGCTTATCAGCGCTTGCCGTGAAATCAAAAGACCCGTCGCCCATCACATAGCCACCTTGATACCCGGTCGCAGAGTATGCCGTCCTTCCGGCCGCAATCTGCTGCGTATCATCATACAGAGAAGCCTTATCCACACATCCAGTCAGAACCATCATGGTGCAGATAGCTGCAAGGAGCAGTGCTGCGAACTTCTTGATATGTCTCATCATTCATTACCTCCCACGCTATCCTGGCTGGAATCGGCGTTGTCAGTGGCTTCTGCGGGCTGTTTTTCAGTGTTTTCGTTGGTGCTTTCGGTATCCTCAGATGCGCCAAAAGTCAGCGTCATGTGTGCGGTTTTCGGTACAACATTTACCGTCATTGTTGTCTCAAGGCCGCTGCTGTTCGTAACCTTGACCTTGCTGGTGCCGACCAAAATGCCCGTCACTTCACCCTTAACGTTGACGGCACAAACCGAATTGTCGGTGTTCTCAAACTCATACAGGCTGTTATCGTTATCCGTATCAGGGTCAGGAACATCAGTATAGACATGAATCGTCTTAGTCTCTCCGATTTCGACTTCCAGGTTGTCGGCATAGAGCTCTTTCGGAGCCTGCTTGACCTTGAGTTTCACAGTCTTGGACACACCATTATCTGCCGTGATAGTGACCGTGGTAGTTCCGGCTTTCAGAGGAACAATCTTATTGTTCTCCACTCGGGCAATCGATTCATCCCCCACACTTACCGTAACTTCACCCACATCAGCTGTTTCAGGAATTGTCGTATATTCAGGAGTTACTAGAGTATCATCTGTAGTAGCGACAATATCATCCATCTCAAAGCCTTCAAGCGGCGATACGACAGTCACTTCCGCGCTGCAGTTCAGCTTGTTATCCCGGCTATAGATATTGATTTCCGTTCTGCCGGACGAGTTGGCCGTCAAGCGCAGCGTGTCATCCAAAGATGCAACGCTCGGCGCAAAGCTCTCAAATGTCATTCCTCGATGTTCGAGAAGCTGCGTGAGCTGGTCTCCCGTCACCTCAGTGCCATTTTTAAGAGTTCCGGTCAACTCAATCACGGTGCTTTCACCGAGCTTCAAATCTATCGTTTCCGGCATTGAAATCGATACCAGCCGATGCTCACCGCATCCAGCCATCAGCAGCGCAGCGACCACCGCAACGCAGCCAATTGTAACAATCTGTTTTAATCGTTTCACAGTTATACATTCCTTTCTTTAAGGTGTGATACTATTCAAATTGGTACTTTCATACTTACAACTCTATTATCAGCAAATCGCACGAATCCGCAACGGGTGGTTTTTAGCGGAGATTCTTTCAGATATTACGCGCAAAAAAGCAGCCACTCCCGAAATTGGAGCAGCTGTCATTTGGTTAGAGTCGAAAGCCGTTTACATTTCGAGTGCGAGTGAGGTATAATGGTAGCAGGAAAGCAGACGTCATTCTGCTGGTGGACTGGCACCTATAATCCGAGTGAGATGCAGGGTACAAAGACCTGTCGGTTGGCGAGCAACGATAAAACTCGAAAGAGATGCAGGACGTAAGGGCCTGTCGGTTGGCGGACAACGATACAAACCAGTCACGAAGGGACATCGGACAATACCACGGTATTGTAGGCGTTCCTTTATTTTTTGCTCAAATGCAGGTAGGGCGAAGCAGCAAGCACAAATAAAAAGAGAGGGCAGCCGATTTCTCGACTGCCCTCAAATGTTGTACAGAAGCGACCATCAGGTCACACTGGAAAGGTTATTTTGCGTCTTTGAGCCACGGCTGGGACTGCACTTTCTCGAAGTCCGCATCGTTCGGCATCACGCCACCGTACGGAGCAATCGTGTAGGTCACTTTCGTGACCGGAGTGCAGACACCGGATTCATTCACATTACCGGTTGCAATGTAGACTGCCATAGGCACCTGCATTGCGCGGCCAGTGATGTTGTTGTTGATGAAATCGCCGGTAGCTTTCGGAATGACCCAAGCCGTATCGCTATGGTCAATTGCGTTATCACCCTGAGTCAGGACGGTATTGCGCAGACGCATGTACAGCTCGCCACGGCGCAGACGGTTCTTTGTCATGTCGTATACCGAGTTGCCATACTCGCCGTCAGGGTAGTACTCCATGCCAGGCATATCACGCATCAGCCAAGGACCATTGGCCTTGATATTCTTGATTTGGATAGCCACAGTAGAGTAGTTCGTGATGCGGTAGTTGGTAGGCTCTTTGACCTCACCACTTGTGGTGTTGCCATACATACAGACGTACAGAGGAACCGTAGCCTTCAGCAGAGCCGGATGCACATACAGGCCGCCATCATGGATAATCAGCTCGTAGTTGCGGACCGTTTCACCATTCGGGTTAACGACCGTATGAACATCCAATGCAGGACCACTCTTGGTGTCGGTGTTGATAGTTACCAGATACGGAGCCAGGAGCTTGTGGTTGTAATGGCAGAAATCGCAGGTCTTATCCTCGTAGTTCCACTCAAAATCATCATCGGTGCTCGTACCATCTGCGTACAGAGGCAGGGAGCTGATGGTGCAATCGGTCACAAACGGGATATTGGTCTTGCTTTCCTTGACATTTTCCTGCTTACGATAATCGTAGGCATCCACAAATTCTTGAGTCAGGTTGGAGGGATTACCGCCCGCAACGTACAAGACGCTGCTGACTGTATCTTTCGCCTTGAGCTTTGCATCCAGAATCGGAGTAGCGTCAACGTCGCTCACGACATCAATCAGATTTGCATCATCATCTTCCATCTGAATGTTCACATGGAAGTTCGGGTTCTCGTTGTAGATAATCTTGTCGCTGTCAAGAACCGTCACATGCAGCGGACGCGGGTCAACCACAAAGCGGCCATTCAGGACCATAACAATGTAGTTTTTCAGAACGGGATAATTGGCTTCAGTCAAGCCAACATAAGTTAACGGATAAGTGCCAACAGGAGTCGATTCGTCAGGAACAAGGTTTTCATGACCACTTACCAGAGTCTTGAAATAAGACTTCTTGTAGCTCTGGTCCAAAGTCAAGGTATCACCCTGCACCAGACCATCGATTTCCAGCCAGCAGCCTGCAGAAGCCGCAGTGCCGTAACCATAAGCCTTTTTGTCGTGCCAGGGCTTTTCCCCTACGCCATCGCCATACAACCCACGCCAGCTTGCAACCTGTGCGGTCAGGTTGGCGCGTGCGATAGCGCCGGAATACTTCTCCTTTGTGATACGGTAGTTCTTGGCATCCTTACCAGTCAGTGTCGGATGAGCATCTGCCGTAATCGGATTCTCGTCCAACTCATAAGGCCAGTTGGAGCTTACCGTGCCATCTGCATTCAGCTTCTGGCCAGCATCCTTGGTCTTATAGTTGCCGGGAAGGGTTTCTTCCTTAATCTTAACGTCATCACCTTCAAGCACGCCATCAATCAGGATATCCTTAATGGTGGCTTTGGTCGTGCCGTCATAGTGTTTGACGTTGCGAGGATAGGTCGGGTCTTCCAGGTAAATACTGTGAACGTACAAATCCAGAGGAGTGATAGAGCCAGACAAGTCTTCCTTCTCAATGTAGTAGTTGCCTGCGCTGTTGCCAACGAGAGAGAGTTCACTGGTTCGGATGACGACATAGGGACCGCCAGCATCGCTGACATTCTTGCCATCAACCGTGTAGTTACCAGTCACCGTAGTGGTGCTCAGCTTCACAGTGTTCTCGTCCTTCGCAATCAAGCCGCCAGAAGCAATATGAACATTTTCCAGAGTTGCCTTGCTGGTGCGGTCGTAGGGTTTATCGCCAGTACCGATAATCGTCAATCCGCGAGGATAGATATCGAACTTGACGGTATCACCAATACCGCTCGGACTGCTGCCGTCATAAGTATGACCGGGGTTCGTGTTCTCGTAGCGATATGTGATGATGTAACCCGACACCGTACATTTTGCTGTTGCGGTATAGGAACCGCAATCGGAGCGCGGATACTGGTTCTTGTCCGTAGACGCATCGCTTGGAGCCTTCGTCAATGTACCTTTACGGTTAGCATAGACGATAGTGGTGTTCTTCACGATATTGTCCATATCGGTAGAAGACAGGTTGCCGGAAACGCTGATGGAAGCTTCATCGGGGTTGCCATCATACAGCTTATTGGCTGCAGTGATAGTAATGGTTACATGCTGTTCCTCAATACCGGAATCGGGGTCGGTATCTTCGTATGCGGTATCGAAAGCATTCTTGCCGTTACGAGAGAAACGAGAAACAGAGGATTTGACCAGCTCAATGCTGGAATTACCAGCCTGTTCAGAACCGGAACCGCCGCCATCATTGCTGATGTTGACTTCCAAGACCTGAACCTTGTGTCCACCTGCATCAGTTAGAGTAGTACCAACGCCTGCAGCCCAGCTCAAACCGCCATTGCCGTCGCGCTTACAGCTGCCCCAGCCATCTGCATTGGCGAGCTTAGAGGACTCGTTAGCGTAGCCGCCGTACCAGCCGCCGCCGCCACCGCCAGGGCCTTCAACACCAACCTCAGAAGAACCATCAGTAATACCACCGAGGAACATAGAGAAGTCGCCGCCAGACATACCTTGGCCAAACGGACCACCGCCGCCAAGCTGGCCGCCCCAGACATGCAGGACGCCGTTGTTATCGGAACCGCCAGTAGCATCGCAAGCGCCGTGCTGGTTAGCACCACCACCGCCTGCAACAGCCAGAACATACTTCTTAGCCGTGTTTTCATCGCCGTACTCAGCCAAACGACCTGTGCCGATGATGCCGACAGCCACGGTAGTAGCACCGCCGCCAGAAGCGCCCTTCAAGCTCCAGTGAGCGTAGCGCTCCTGCATCATGATACCGCCGTTACCACCGCCGTTGTAGCCGCCCTGGACCACAACTTTTGCGTTAGCATCGGGGCTCGATGCACCGTTGACGTAGTGTGTCGGGTCATGAGAACCAGCACCGCCGTTGACGAAATAGAGCGTCGCGCCCTTTTCCGCCTTGACGCGAATCGTGGTCTTGCCGCCAAGCGAAGTGCGTTCGGGAGACAGACCAAACTGGTTATCAACGCCGCCGCCTGCACCGTTCAGAGTGATGATATACTCACCGGTATACGGAGCAGTGTACATAGAATAGGGTTTCGAAGTGCTGTTGGGTTCGGAGTAGACCTGAGAAGAGGATGCACCGCTGTTCTGTTCATCAATGTAGAAATACACCTGGTCCATGTTGGCCTTTGTGGTCGGAGCATCATAGCAGATGTAGTAGATAGCATTGCGCCAGAACCATTCCCAAGTTTCCTTCGGAATCGTGTTGCCGCTCTTAGAACGGTAAGCGAAGCCTTGACGCTTGTTGACGAATTCATCATCCGTAACCTTTTCGAAGAGGTCCGTAAAGCACTTACCGTCAGAGTTGCGAATCTTGTTATCGATAACCACGGTATCGCGGGAATCGATGCCAGAGCGGTTGTTTACACCGTTACCTGCGATAAAGTAGGTTTCCATGTAACGCAGACCATTCGGAGCGATAATTGCCAGGTCTTTGTAGTTGTAAACCGCACCGCCGTTATTCAGAGCTGTGTTGATTTCGGAAATTTCATTCCGCAGGGTCGAAATGTCCTTTGCGCTGCCATTTGCAGTCGTAATAGTATTACGCTTCTTCGTAGCTTTGTTCGGAACATTGGCCTTAATGGAAATGTTGTAATCCAGAACCAGTTCAGCGCCGTAAGAGGACTGGCTGATATCCTTATACAGATGGTCTTCCGGATTGCTGGAGTTCACATCGCGGTCGAAGTTGTAAGCATCGGTAGCAGCAGTGGTATAGGGCTTCATATCGGCGCTATCCCAGTTCTGCATGTACTGAGCTTCAGCCTGGCAACGGAAATAGAAGTGCGTATTACCGTAATCCATCGGGTTGGTAGCGTTATCAATGTACAAAGACACGATAGCGTTCCATTCTGCATAAGAACTGTTGTTCAGGTCCTTGGATTCAGTCGGGTACATTGCTTCCAGCTTAATGTAGCCGCTGAACTTATTGAATGCTTTGCCGCTGGACATGAAACTCTTTTCAAGTTCAGCCACTCGGCTGTTCAGCTTGCTGATGTTGCCAATCTTCTTGCCAACATCGCTGTACTTCAATGTGACGGCATCACCGACATCCTTGAACTGAGAGAGGCTGCCGCCGCCTGCCACATCACTGTACAACCACTTAATGGTGGGAGCACTGTCTTTATTACCGTAATAGGTAATCTTTGTAGTATAAATGGCCTTGTTATCACCTGCTGCGCCATAGGCTTTACCACCCTGGCCCAGTTTATCAGGATTGATAGCATCCAAAGGAATTTCCTTCGGGCTACGGCCATTATTCGGGTTGGAAACCGGGGTTGTCCATGCAAGGTTGCCGTTGCTGGAATCGTAGTTATTCAGCAGCAGAGACTGAGCCTTCAATGGCGTCATCTCAATGGGCGGTGCATAGATGATAAGGTGACCGGTACGAGCCTGTGCAATATCGTTTGCCGTGGTAGTATCGGTGCTCATGGTATGCCCGGTAGACTTATAGGTGAAGACACAGCGGAAATCCGTGCCATCCCAATCCATCGCTGCGTTGGAGAGTTCCAGTGTGACGGTGGTGTGCTTATTGAATGTAGATTTACCTGCATTCATCTTCGCATCGCTGCCAGTGAAGGAATCAGGAACCCAGAAATCGGACGGATACCAGACACCGCCGCCCAAAGCATCATTATCATCAGTCTTGGTTACATAACTGATTTTGTACTTAGAGGACGGGAACAGAGTAGAATCACTGCCAACGGCAACCCAGTTACCGCTTGCATCACGGTACTGGACCTCGTAGGTCAGGCCATCCTCAACACCCTTCCAGTAGAACGCATCGAAGGAGAAGGAAGTGCTGCCGCCAACGGAGATGCGGCGGTCAAAAGCCTGCTCGATATACATCGGGCGGATTTCAACGTCAACATAACCGTTGCGGCCATCCTCAGCCTTATCCATACTGGAATATACAGTACCACTCACGTTGTATTCGCACTTGAACTGAATACGGTTCGTGGTGTAATCCAACTTGGAGTAACTTACAGAGCTTGTCGTATAAGGCAAGTCGCTGTCCGTTGCTGCAGTGAACGTCAGGCTGTTAATCTTGCCGCTCACAGTGCCGTCAGAGGTATCGAAGGAAGTGCCAGGATTACCGATTTTCACCCAATCGCCAACCTGGTTGTCAACGGAAATCGTGCGGTAATACCACACAACGTCAGAGGCTTTCAGCTGCTCGTTATAATAGAGCTTGCTGTCAACCGTCTTGTTGACCGGACCTTCCCAGTCCTTATAGTCTTCAATTGGGTCAGCGGTTGGGGTCATCAGCTGCAGAGGATGGGTCTCAGTGTCGTTCCAGAAATGATTCGGAACATCGACCGTAATCATACCAAACTGAGTGACCTTGTTGCCGCTCTTATCGATGACATCGGCACGCATCATACCGGTGGTCGGCAGGTTCGAGATAACGTACTTGCTATCGCTGTTTACAACACAATTATAGTCAACGCCATCGGAGCCATGAACAACAACCTTGTAACCGGTATAATCGGTCACGCCATAAGAGGTCGGGAACAATGCATTCAGGTCACCAACAACACGGGCAACACCAGTGATGCGTACATCCGGCTGATTGTCCAGCTTCAGAATCGGCAGCGTACCTTTGGTCATATCAGAACCAAGGTTCCAGCCGTTGTTCTTGCCGCTGGTATACATACCGTTTGCAGTCACGCTTGTGTTATCGAACACAGGCTGATTGTTGCTTGCGAGCTTTACCTTATAGACATCTGCGTTCCAGTGACCGGAGAAGTTCTTGATGGGCTTCCAGCCTTCCGGCAGAGTCAGGTCATCAGTCAGCTGATAGCAGCCATTCAGCGGATACCAGAAAGTACCGCCATTCTGCAAAGCGGACAGAACCTGCTGTGCGTTGACAGAGGAAACACGAATCACGAAATGAACATCTTCCTGGCCATTCTGCTGTGCTGCACAAATCTCGCACTGTTTACGCTGAGAGATGTACATGACAGTGTTGGAGAACAGAGCAGCCTCGCCTTGTGTCGCGGAGTTTTCAGGCAAGTGGCCAATCTGGTTCATTAAGAAGTTGCCAGTACCGGACAGGTAAAAGTTGCTTGTGCCGAACCAAGATTGACCGGTCTCTTCATCGGTAATCGTCTTGGTTGTTGGGTCCGGATTATAGCCGAACTCCGCGCCAGTCACGTTGCCGCCTGCGTAATCGACCCAGATAGGGCCAAAAGCAACCTGAGAGTTGGAGTGCGTCTTGGATGCACTGAATGTGGACGGCATATCATAAGGGAAGTTGGTCGGGTCACGGTATTTAACCGTACTCTGAGCTTGAGAATTGGAGTAAGGCTTCAATTTCACGCTCAGCTGGTCAGAGCCGTACATGATACCGGCCTTACCGTAGGAGCTGTGAGAACCGCCTGTTGACAGAATCATCGAAATGGCGTCAGTCGGAAGAACTGTTCCGGAATCGATGTTGCCGCCGTTTGTACCCATCAGAGCGTTCATGTTCCAGTGGCCGTTATCAATGTTGGGGACACTGTTCAGAACGTAATAGCGGGTGGAGGTATCATTCTTATCGGGGCCATACCGGCCACCCTCGTAGTAATCACGAGAGCCCGGGTCAGTATAACCTGCTTCGTGCGCATCGTACCAGGAACCAGCATAGGCATACATTGTATCGTGGCCGATACACATACCGTAGCCCTGACTCAGGAATGCCTTGATAGCATAATAGGCTTTACCGGAAAGGTCAGGTTCCTGATTGACGCAGACGCCCCAGCCAATAGAGTCGATACGGTAGTTGCCTTCAGCGTCCATCATATACCGGTCAGGGTCCTGGTTGAATTGCTCAACTTTAACTGAAAGAACTGTAATATGTTGATTAAGAGTTTCACCGTTCGAACCCTTGAGCCAACCATTGCTGGATACAGCGGGATGTGACAGGAACTTTGCATACATACGACCTGCATCAGAAACCCAGGGATTCAAGAAAACAACAGCATCCTTGTACTTTGTGCCGGATGCACCTGTGCCGTAGCTGCCATTGTTGCGGAGGACAGCTGTGTAAGCGGGAACACTAACCGCAGTGCCAGTCAGATTCCAATCGTTACTGTCGTTGTGTGGACGGAAATAAACGGTCTGACCATACCACTCAGAGTTGACTTCGAGCATATTGCCATCCGTTAGCGGAAACTCCATGTACTGGCGGGTTGCACCAGTGGGAAAACCGTTATCATCCAAGACATTAGCGGTTCCGACATTAGAGCCACTCCAAGCACCGCCAATCCGAGTCCAGTAACGGTCAGCCGTAGCTTTATCAATCTTACCAGCCTTGAACCATTCAGTCACCTGGTCGTACATGTTCTTGGTGATGTACTCGTAGTTGCCGTTAAGACCCGTAATCCACTGGTTATCCGAAGAAATGGCAATGCTGTCAGCGGAGCGAGAAGAGAACGTGTCTGCCAGCATAACAACCGTATCAGGCATGTTCTGAGTAGCAACGTCACTGCTGTTCTCGTCTTCCGGCAGGCTGACGCTGAACTGAACCGTCTGGAGAATGATATCTCCGGCCTTGTCCTCGTCAGTCAGCTCATTGCCCAAATCTTCGAGAGCCTTGAAGTTTTCCTCGCGGTATGCTTCATCGGTCACCGTGATGCGGCAGCGATAGGTGGCGAACAGGTCATCTTCCGTTACTTCAAAAGTATAGGTAGATTCTGTTGCACCTTCGATATCCTGCCAATCATTTTTCAGATTTGCAGTGCTTTCATCGGAAAATTCCCACTTGCCTTCGTCATTGACGCGGGCGGTGTAGGTGTTTTCATCGTTGGATGCATAGATTTCAGTGGTTCCATCCTCAGCAGTACCAGCGGAAATGCTATAACCGTCTAGCACAAAGTTCGGAGTATGCCACGCAACCTGCACATCGCTGCTATCTGCGCCAATGTCGTCCAGGGCATCAACAATCGCGAAATACATCTCGCAGCCCTGCCAAGTGAAATCAGGTGTGCTTTCAAGAGTTTCTGCTTCAGTTGAGTCTTCCCAGACAAAATCGTACCAGGTAGGCTCGTCCTCTTCGTAGTTGTAGAGAGCCAACGCCGTATCAACAGCAAAGTTCTGCTTGCGCTGCCACTGATAGGTGACGGATACATCGTCACGATTCAGCAGAGCATCCAGAGTGATAGAATCGCCAACATCCGCAGTCAGTTTATCGCCGTATTCCGGCGTTACTGTCTGCAAACCGACGAAAGTGGGTTCTGCAGTTTCAGGAGTAGAGACTTCTGTGTCGTTGGCATCCGATTCAGAAGTCTCTTCCCCATCCACCACATCAGACGTTGCATCCTGAGTAGTTTCATCGTTAGAGTTGGCATCCTCATACGATTCATGCGTCAGGTCCACAACATCCGTGATAGTCGGCGCGGAAGTGGCATCAGAGGAGTCGGCATCATTTGAACTACCGGAATCCACCGCATCTGCCTCTTCCGCAGCCGGGGCATCCGTAACATCGGTCGAAACAGAGGTGCTGTCTCCGGTTTCGTCTGCGAACGCAAGTGCGGTCGTAGACATCATCGAAAACAGCATGCTGGCGGCCAATGCTACGGAGGTCACTTTTTGCATAATTTTCTGCATAATGCGATTTCCTTTCTGTACAGCGGCGTTTTTGCAGGCACTTTGGCTGAGCGCCACGCTTCAACGCCCCTGCACGCATTGCTTTTTGCTTCCGTACATTTTCTATCATATGCGATTCGCAAGCCTTGGCAATAAGCCAGAAAAACAAATTTCGCGGAAAGTGAAAAGTAACTTCTCAACGATACAAATAACAAAAAAGAAGCCGAACCATTATGGAACGGCTTCTTTATCACATATTTGGGTTTGTGCAATTACGACAACGCGGGTAGAAAAGCTTGTAAAAATTAACAATCAAATATATGGTATATTATTGTTTAGAAGCCTCAGATATCAGTTTTGGCATTTGCTTTTTTTCGAGGAGGCAAAATGTAAAATATCATTTTCCCGTCTTTTGCTTCCCACGCTTGAACTTGCTTTCGCGCATAAGGCAGGAATTTATTGTAGTCATCAACATCATCAATCGCGTGTGTTCTATCGTGGACGCGGTCAACAAGCACTTCACCTGTTTTAATGTTGACAATGGCATAGTCGGTGTACGGGTCCGTACAGCAGAAATTATCCAGCAAATCGTGCAAAGTTATCATAATAATCATCTTGAATTACAAAGGAGTTGTTAATCTATGGCAAAGTACACTGAGGCATTTTGCACAACCACAGGCGGCATGGTTTCCATTATGCAGATGCGTAGCGAGTACAATCACGACCCTGCCGTTTATGAAAAGGTCTACAAAGGGCACTTGTTTTGCCCTGGCTGCCAAGCTGTCCCACTGACAGTAGTTCACGCGAACGGCACACTTTTTTACCGTGGGCACCCACACGAAGAGCACGTTGACGGCTGTTGGTATGCGTTGGACGAGAGAGTTGTAAAGAGCGTTACTGAAATTAACGGTGATATTGAGGAGCAAGCTCTTTCTCAGCTTGACTCGCTCTTACGTGCCACATTTAATGTCAACCAGCAGGTGGCCAATGCAAGGGCGGCAAACCGCAATGCAAACGGAAATAATGTCCCTGTTGTGCATCAGCAGCAAGAGGTCCGCAGGCGTCTCCCTCAGTGCCGTATCGAAGACTTGCCAGTGCGGTTAGCAACAAATGATAGCCCCCAAGAAATTAGCATTTATTATGGCAAAGTGCTTTGCGAGGTTGTTAACGCCAAGAATCCTTACAACGGGGTTGACATCAAGGTGCTAATCGTAAAGGATGCAGTAACAAAGAAAACTATTATGGGGCTTACAATGTCTTTGACTGTTTGGAGCCATTTTACAACCGAAACGCAAACATCACTACAAGCAACGCAACGACCTGTCCATATTGCATTTCTTGGTGTATTTACATCATCGCAAGGCAGGGACTTGGGATTACCCTATACGTGCTATCTCAAGACTTCTACATACTTGCAGGTTTTGAGAGACTAAATCACTAACGCGATGAAGCGTGTACTATCTGTTTCCACACGCCAATCCGACAAGATGCGTTCTGCAAGCGCTTTATCTACATCTTTCACCAAGCCTTCAAACAGTGGGACAACATATAACGTATAGTTCTCCGCAATGGCAATTTGCTGCGTAGCAGGGTCTTTAGCCGTTGCAATGAGTTCTTTAAGTTTTATGGGTTTCATTAGCTCACCTTCTTTATCTTTTATTGTAGTGGTATCGCACATTTTGGCAAAGAAATGATATAGCCCATTTGGCGAAGGAAATATCTCAGAGTAGATTTGTGGTCAAACGCCAAGTCGCTCTTTTTACTTGCTCGTTTCAGTTTGTTTAACATTTGATAATTATACTAAAATAAGCGGTCCTCCAAGTCAGGAGAGCCGCTTATTTCTTTGTAGGAGTGTGTTGTCAAGTGTTAGAGGTTGAGGGTTTGCCCCGACTTTTACTTAATTCGATACAGAGTCTTTCAGAATTGCCACCGCGTGCGCTATATTACGGTTCGGTGCATTGCCACCTAAGAGCCGTGCCAAGTAAATGCAATCCTTACGAAAATTATTACCATTGCGACTTGTACGATTCCGCCAACAGCAAGATGCTGCTTTCACTAAGTATGACATAAAAGGTTTTGTCTGTTCTTTTACCCGACTGTCAATCCCTACTAAAGTACCCAGACTTTATTATACATATTGCTTTTGTCGGAGTAGCCACACGGCATATACGGAACAACGTTCCCGCGGTGGTGTTGAAAGAAGCAAATAAAATCATTGGAACAACATAACCGTTCCTGGCATCGTGATGTTGGTAATTTTCACACCGCACCCTACCAGGGTAATCGCCATAGCCGCAGTCGCGATAACCGCCAGAGCAAATTGTCTTTTACTCCTACCTTATTATGATATAGATATAGCTTTCCTAAAAAGCAAACTCGCAGAAGGCTTTTTCCCCTCTACGAGTTGCTGGTTATTTATGATTGGTTATTGTTTTACAAGAATTGCATCAACAGAGAATACCCACATCTTCTGGCGGACAACTCTTATCAGCCTCACCAGGAATCACTGTGCCCCACCAGTCAGTGTTAGAATCTCCACCACTCGGCTGAGACGGCTGTGCAGGCTCAGGATTACTGGGCTGTGCCGGTTCCGGGTTGCTCGGCTGTTCCGGCTGGGGGTCAGGCTGTGCGGGAGCTGGGGCAACAGGTGCCGGGTTGGAAGGCGTCACAGCAGCAGAACTGTTGCTGGAACTGCTGCTTTTATAAGTCTTGTTGCTGGTCGTGACCTTCTTCGGCTGTTCAACCGTCACTTCGTAGTTGGCACTTTCCTCACCAGCAGTTGCGGTGATGGTTGCATTCCCGGAGGAAACGGCAGTTACCTTCCCATTGGAATCGACGGTAGCGACCTTCTCGTTGCTGGACGACCACTCGATGGTAGTTTCGGCAGCAACCTCTTCGGGAGCGACCGTTGCCTTAATGGTGTGAGAGTTACCAACCGTCAACTTGCCTTCGTTGGAGTCGAGCGTGATGCTTTCAACCTCATAGAATGCTTTCACATGAGTCGTCTTCTCGGTGACCTTTTCGCCATCCTGCATGAGGGTCGTGGTGATGTCGCATTCACCAGGCTGCAAGACCTGAACCCTGCCGTCTTTATCGACGGTGGCCACCGCCTCATCAGTAGAAGCGTAACTCACCTTCACATCGGTGGCATCAGCCGGGCTTACAGTTGCCTCGACAGTGGTTTCGTTTCCATCGTTGAGCTTGACGTCAAGGTTGTCGGGAACGGTGATGTCTTTCGCGGCCACTTTAACCGTAACCTTGCAGACAGCACTCATCTCAGAATCCGTGACGCTTGCAGTGATGTCAGCTTCACCTGCAGAGACAGCAACCACCATGCCAGTCGCATCAACAGTCGCGACACTCTCATCGGAAGAAATCCATTCGACCGTCAGTTTACTTGCTGCTTTAGCGAGCTTTTCGTCAGTTTCAGCGCTTTCACCGGTTGCAGCAGTCTCAGGAGTTACGGCCGGAGCATCGTCGGTGCCGAAAGCGACCGGCAAAACCACCGCCTCGCCTTTCTCGACAGTAATTGCGTCAGGAACCGCGATGTTCGTGATTTTCACGCCGCACCCTACCAGGGTAATCGCCATCGCAGCGGCTGCTACCACTGCTAAAATGATAGTCTTACGTTTCATATTCAATTCTCCTTTACATCCCGGCGTCTAGTGCCGGGGCCACATTCAACTAATAGGTTCGACGTCAGCCCTACGCAGCTTTGGATTTCGTCATCGACGATGCCGTGGACTCTATGCCGCCTATCCTTCTGTACAATTGCATAATACCATCTATGTGGTAATCACACAATACGAACCCCGAAAAGTTCACAGATTGTTAATGCGGTCTATCGAATACCTTTATTTTACCGACACTGTTTTGCAAAGTCAATTACATGATTAACAAAAAGCAATAAATGCTTTTATTGATTATGACGAAATATGGCAAAAAGAAAGCGCACAGGCTGGTATAGTTCATAGAGGGACGGTTCTTCATGCAAAAAAGAAAGCGTACAGACCGGTATAGCCTATACGCTGTTATAATGATAGAAATGTAATTGTATTAGATTATTTCCGTCCTGCCTTACGAACAGGGTGCATCACTCGCATTTCAAACTTTCAAGGAAAGAAATTGCTTCTTGTACAGTAGAAAACGTTCTGCAATTCTTACACAGCCAGAGATTGCGCTCGTCTGTATCCTCCAGACCGGGCATTCCTTCTTTTAAGAGATTCTGCAATACGATTCCTGCATTCTTCACTGCCGTGGGATAATGTTGGGCAATGCGTGCCGTAGCGATATAGTTCCCCTTCTTGTAAGTAGGTTCTTCTTTTATGACTTGTCGCAGCATTTGTTCTTTTTCTGGAACGGTCAATACCGGAGGGGCAAACAACCTGTAATGAAGCATCAACCAATACTCGATGCATCCAGTTGTCATTAGCAGACGAACTCTAATCTGTGGCTTTTTCCGAAGACGTCGCAAACGCTTGATGATTTCCAGTCGTTTGCTCAAGTTATCTACATCTTTTTCTTCTACATCAAAGAAAAACCAAATCTCATCAAACACATCTGAATAATCCCGGTATTTAGGGTCTTTCTTAAAACGATTATCTGCTTCCTCAAACAAGCCGGTAGATGATGGACGCTTGAATACCGCAACATCTTGAAATTTACTTTTAAGGAAATCGGTATATACCTGTTCACTTTCTCCTTCACAGAAAACACAGATACTGACCTTGGACTTCTTTAGCTTGCGAGCCATCATTCAACCTCCTCAATTTCGACATTGGGAGTCGCGCCATATTTTCCGAGGAGATAGCCCTTGCGGACATTTTCGGTCGTGCGAGTGGAAAAATCGCTGATGCTGTAGAGTTCTGAAGTACCATTTTCTTTGTCCTTGTCCACAAAATACAACTGGTCCTTACGAAGTAATTCCATGCTCAACAGGTCAGTGTTGTGTGTCGTAAAGACAATTTGTGCTCCATTCGGGTTTGTCTTTTTGCTCTGGAATTTGGCAACAATAAACTCTACCAGAGCAGGATGCAGTTCTTTTTCGATTTCATCTACCAGCAAAAGGCCACCCTTTAACAATACAGACTCAATCGCGGGAGCAATGGCCATCAGTTTTCTTGTGCCATCAGACTCGTCTGCCAGCTCCATCGAAAACATATGGCTTGTTCCGTCCTTGTTTTGGCCTTGATGCATGGATGTTGCGTTAACCTGCCCCATCTTGAGGTGTGTTTCCGAATTATTAGAGGTTTCAGAAAGCACGTGCATGAACTGTACAAGTGCAGCTTTAACCTCTTCGGGAATGTTTGCAGGCAAATCAGCTTCTTCGTTAATTTCTTTACTATTGATTTCGAATTTCATATCTTCGATACCAACATCTGCAGCCTTCGCATAATCGGAAATTGCTTTCAGCATATTAGAGTCGTTCGAATATTCAAGCAGCTGCCGGGGAATATCCGAATAGTCTCTTGAAAAATAGATTTTCTCCCGGAACCAAGTCATAGCTTTGGAGCAGGCAACGTCGTTCATGGTACATGCTACAGAAAAGAACAGTTGATTTTCGGCAACAACCTGACTAATCAGATTTCTACGAGCCTTCTCTTCGGTAAAGGTGAATTCCTGTCCTTCTCTAGCAAAAACCAGTGCCTTCTGCCCTTTCGGTGCATGATACAACGACTCAGCATATACCTTTTCTTTTGTGGCAGAAAAGGCATACCAATACTTGATTCCATCCAAGGTATATACAAACGAAAACTCTGTCGGCTCAGATGCCGAGTAGTCATTCAATGCAAACGGAACAACGGGGATAGCTGCTTTCTCATGCTGTGTCTTTTGTGCGTTTCTGATGAATTGAACCGCAAGCCAAAAAGCTCGGATAACATTGCTCTTACCGCCACCGTTCTTTCCGTATATGGCAGCACCCGGCAGAATTCGCATCCCGCCATATGGGATAAGCACACTTTTCAACGTACTTACTCCCGTAGCTTCCATCGAAAGAGTCGCTTCGTCTCGAAAAGACCGATAATTTTTCACAGTAAACTCAATCAGCACAATACCACTCCCTTCCTTCTAATAGTATACCCTGTAAATTAAAGAAATTCAATCGAATTTATCAAAATTCATGATTTTTTGTTCCTGATTTAGTGCAAACAAATCGATACAGAAAATCACATTAAATTTTATCAAGCAAAAAAATGCCCCACCAGGCAACTGGCAGGGCAGTGAGAACGCAATCAACCAATATTTAGGTTTGCTTTAAGTGCTTCTTGCAACACCCCGGAGAAGTTGATGTCTGCTCGCTCAGCCATATCATTCAGGCAGCTTGGAATCGACAGAGTTTTCTTGGCGGCCTTGTTGCGAATCCTCCCACGACTAAAGTCGCGAGAATGCGGCGGCCAAATTATTCAACATTTTCACTATTCTCCTCTTCAGATACTGCTTCTTCAGTATTATCTGTACTTTCCTCTGTGGTGTCTTCCGTCTCACTCTTCTTACTTAACCGTCTACCCACCAGAACAAGGCGGCCGTTGTTGATGCTGTAATCACAAGTCACCAAGAAGAGGTACTTGTCCTTTTCGAGGTTAAAGGATTCCCCTCTAAAGATAGACGCACGGTCTGCAATCGTGTTGAGCATGTCGGCGGTTTGTTCTTCGTCCAGAACGTTGTTCCAGGCTTGAAGGTCGATAAAATCAGGGGCTGTACTGTATCCGGGTAAAACCAAGAGCGCAAAAATCTGATAGTACTCTTTGCCCTTCTCACTTTCCCAGCAAACTGTTCCATTATTATCAAAGAACTCTTCATCCTCAAACTTATCAAGAGTTCCGAACATGGTTCCGTCGTTCATTTTATGGCCGTAAATGATAAGGTTGCCATCCTGCGACAGGTCAGTAGTTTCATCGAGGAATAGGGTTCCTGCCTCGGCATGTTCGCCATTGATGTTGGTGCGTAGATAGGTTTCGTTTGTTTCACCCTGCACGACTGGTTCGGAGATTTGTGTTCCGTAAATCGTAAGCCAACCTTTATAGTCGGAATTGATATCCAGCATTCCCTTAGACCAATCCGTGTTATCTTCTTCGGTTTCTGCTTCCTGACGCATCTCAACCAGCTGAACATTGAGGTCCTGCGTTTCCTTGGTTTGCTTTGCATTTTGAAACAACAGATAGCTGATTCCAAGCACAGCTAGAAGTGCAACGATGCTGATAAGCCGGAAGATACCCCCAACAACCAGTCGGAGAACCCCGACCCAAGTCAGTTTTGTTTTGTTATCACTATCCATTGATACACCCCACAGTGGCGCAAATTACGATATTGTCTATTCTTAATTGTATGAGATTCGCACATTCCGGCAACTAACAACCTAGCAGCATACAAATTCTAAACGGTAATATACTTTCTAAATTCCTAATATTTCTCATATTCGTTGTATCTATCGCGTATATGTTGACCTCAAATACGTGTCATGATATAATTACAACAACACAACGCCAACAGAAGTCCAACAAAAAGGAGTGTTTGAGATGAAAGGGTTAAGGCGTTTACTTTTGGTTGTAGCAGCAACCGCAGGACTTGTCCTGTCACTCACCGGCTGTTCTAAGACTGTTGATTTCCTGCAATATGCGGATGTCACATTCGATGGGTTGAATGGTCAGGCAACTGCAACCGTCAATGTCGATTACAATAAAATCGGAACGGATGTTTTCGGCAAAGGCAAGAGTCAAACTGACATGGATGAAGCTCGCACGGAAACGGCCATGATGGGCGAAGTGAACTACGAGGTCACGCCATCCGAGAACCTGTCAAACGGCGATACCGTCACTTTGAGTGTTGAGATTTCCGATTACTTCCAGAAAGAATACAAAGTCACCGCCAAGGCTGCAAGCAAAGAAATCACCGTATCTGGTTTGCAGGAACCCGAGATGGTTGACCCGTTCGATGATTCGATATTCACAACAATTTTCAGCGAACATGCCGAAGAGGGCAAAGTTTCGTTCGAAATCATCGGAACAATTCCCGAGCTAAGACTCAACCTCATAAATGATGCTCCCAAAGACAGCCCACTCAAAAAGCTGCAATATTATGTGGATGATTTCGGAAAATACGTAGAGTATCATGAAGACGATACTATTGCCTTACATGTCAAACCATCCGCTCCACAAGATTTTGCCAAAAAATATGCACTTACCCGCGACACGATTGAGATTCCCGTCAAGGGAGCGCCCAAATACATCCGTTCTGTGGATGAAGTAACCCAGGACGTTCTGGATGCCATCAAGCCCATTGCCGCTGCCAGATTGGAAGACAGCGCCGGGTCTGACTATAACGTCCACAAAGAATCGGTGTTTGATGCTGACCACAATGGAATTGGTTTTTCGAGAGAAAATGTTGGTGAGCCACGTTGGGCAGATGTCGGATACATGATTTCCTGGAGAGGCGGAGACGGTGAACGCAACTTCTCTAGCGAATACAACGACTTGTTCATCCCCTACGAAGTCGAATACATCGATGACAAAACCGAAGAAACCGGAACAGCAGTTCTTGGATTCTGGATTAAGAACGTCATTATCGACAGCGACGGCTCGGTTGATGTAGATGGTCACGCCAACAGCATCACGATGACGGTATACGATAGTATCGATGCGTTCAAGAAAAATGAAATTGACAAGAGCGCAGATAGCTTTGACATTTATGAATTCCCGGTAAACTGGTAATAAGCCTCCTAATATAAAGAAGAGCCCCGATGCATTTCAGCACCGGGGCTCTTCTTATGCGTTTTTCAGTTCCGCAGTCTTTTTAGGTTTACGGCGTCCACCCTTGCAAGCAACAGCCACGCCATCGCTCACAAGATAGCAGCCACCCGCTACCAGCAGGGCCTGGAGCAGAGATTCTTGAGGAATGCCAGTATCGCCCATCTTAGGAACATCCTTTTTAATAGGAGGAACCGTTTCGGGGATGTCAGGCGCAAGATACAAATTGAATTTTGTACCCATATTCGGCTTCTCATCGTAAGCCTTATCGGTTTCTTCAGAGACCATAGCCTTGTCAACCGTGCCATGCTCACCAGGATGCGGAGAATCGGCTGCAAAGCCAACGCCCAAACACATCGTTGCGGCCAGCGAAAAAGACGCGAGAACTTTCGCAAACTGTTTCACGAAAATGCCTCCTTTGCAGCATCACAAGTTCCAAAAAAGCCCCGGAGCAAACCGAAGTCTGCACCGGGGCGAATCGTTAAGACAGCACAGAAATCGTAATCTTGGCAGCAGCAGTGCCAACCTCGACAGGATTCTCGGCATCAGAGGTATCATAAGCCGTAAAGGTTGCGGTGCAGTCGTAAGAACCAGCAGCCAGAGCCTCTGACAACTTATCTGTCTGAATGTGATAATTGGGCTGGATAAGTCCACTGTTGTAGATTTCCTTGCCACTATCATCCAGGGTAATGCTCACAACCTGAGCGTATTTATTACCGGGAGCGTTCTCGATTTCGAGAGTGCCCTCAGAATCGCCGGAATCAAACACCGGATTGACGTTGATGGAGATGGCCATTGTACCCTCTTCCACGACGCGGTTCAGCTCTTCCTGAATCTCTGCCTCGCTCTTGCCTTCGAGCTGGCCAAGCTGTGCAGCGACCGAATCTTCCAGGCGGTTGTCGGAAGCAGTAGCATTTTTATTGTGCCAGAAGAACAGACCCACGCACAGGAGAAGCAGGAGAATCACACAAATCGTAACGGTCCGATGCAGGAGCTTGTTACCGCTCTTCTTCGAATTCTTTTCAGGGGTCGTCATTGTAGTTGCCATGATATTTAATTCCTTTCCGTCAATTTCTTGACTGAGCTGTTATTAACAAAAGTTGGCCGCCGAGCGGCAGGTCACTCGACAGCCAACCCTTACATTTGGGCTTGCTTTATATCAGGTCCGGAGACTCTATCAGCGGTTGCTGGAGACGCCGCCTGCGGTAGCAGTCTGAGTATCACCAGTCTCAAACATCGGGATGATGCTGTAGGTAACACGAACGACAGGAGTGCAGCCAGCGTCGTTGACGTTGGAACCAGCAATCTTGGCGGTGGTAATCAGCGGCAGGGCCGGAGCATCGTCATGCTTGACAGCATCGGTGCCAGCGCCATCCTGAGCAACCTTGGCCTTTTCAGCACCAGCGATGAACCAGCCGTTCTCGGTGATGTCCAGAGGAGCGGAGCAGGTGGACAGGTCGATGGCAGAAGCGTTGTACATTGCAGAAGCAGGAGCAATGCTCATAGCGATTTCGCCGCGCTTCAAGGCGCTGGTGCTCATAGGCACAACACGCCAGGTTGCGGGCTCAGCCTGCAGCTCAGAAACCTTGATGGCCAGACCTTCACGCTTGGAGTTGTCGGTCTTGCTGTCGCCAACGGCGAAAGCCTTGCCGAAGTTGCACTGAGTATCGCCATCACCGATGATGAAGTCCTGAGACAGCTGATGGTTCTGGTCGATAGCCTTCACAGTCTGGCGCAGCTCGTCACCGGTCAGAGTACCAGCGGCCTTGAAGTCCCACTCGCCATCGATGTAGATGACGTAGCACTCACCGGAAGCGTTGATATGCTCATCAGCCAGGGTCTTGTAGATAGCAGGCTGCTGCCAACCCTGAGTGGTGGAGGGGTCGCTGTACCAGTAGGTGTAGGTCTTGCTGGTGGCATCGTAAGCGATGGAGAACAGCTCGTCGTTGGAGTGGTCGGCATCGTAGATGCGGCTGTAATGGGTAACCTTCACGATATCGGCAATGTAGGTGCGGCTGTTCTTGTCGATGGTGGAGTAGTTGCGCAGCTGGTAAGCATCCTTGGTCGGGGTGACAACGTTGCCGGTGGAACGGAAACCGTACATGCAGACGTACAGAGGAACTGTAGCCTTCATGTTAACATGGTTCACGGTAGCAACGGTGATATCGTACTCAACGCGGCCGTCATCGGTCTTCACGCCAGGATGCTCTTCCTCGGTCGGAGGAGTCTCGGGAGGAATCTGGGTGTCGTTGTCCAGGTAGATGTAGAACTGGGTGGACATCGTCGGGTCTTCGTTGGTGGCGGTGTCGGTGCCCTCAGCCTTGGTATCGTCAGAAACCTTAGCTTCATCAGCAGTGCCGTGGTTCCAGTTCACGCCACCCTGAGTCTGCTGGCAGTCAGAAATCTTGACGTAATGCATCTGGAAGGTGCCATCAGCCTTTTTGGTGGTATAAACGCCGTACTCTTCGCCATCGTTATACTGGCTGCCTGCAATATAAGCGGCAGGAACTGCAGTGTAGCCTTCGGCATCCTGGTCGGCATAGACAACGGAACCGTCGTCGTTCACCTTGTAGAAGGATTTGGCGCCGATGCGGTAAACGGGAGTGCTGTGCAGCATGGTCTCGTTATTGGGATGGTTGGCAATAGCAGTATTGTCAGTGGGCTGTTTGGTGTCTTCCATTGCGTAAGCGGTGATAGGAGCCATGCAGCTGGCGGCCATTGCCATACCCATCACAGCGCTTGCAACGCGCTTGTAACATTTCATTGGGGTAATCTCCTTTCAAATAGTGGATTCGAACTAGGCCATCTCTTTTGATTCCTTTGCTCCTGCATGCATCGGGTCAAAAGTCAAGCCCTGCATATCCGCGTCCTCTCGACGCTGACTGCATCAAAACACGATGTACTTGGCAGCAATGAGGGATTCATCGCTTCCCTCGCCTGACCATTCTTGCAACACCGCAAGGCCCGTCAGTCTACCATGTGATGACTTGATGACGCAGATATGCACCATGAGTTCGCCCTTATCAGGGAGCTCTTGGGCTTACTGCTCTGAGCCACTGATTTTATTATCTGCGACTCGCACACCCACGCAAGCACAAACATCATGTTTTTTTCGCATTTTTTTCACTTTTTTTCAAAATTTTTCTTGCCTTCGCGTTTTTTACCATATATTTGATGGCTTTACCACATTTTGTCATAGTCAATTCATAAATATATGGTATAATTTTCTCATAAAAAGTCGGAGGGAAATGATGGTTGCAGAGAAAAGGATTTACAGCACCACGGCATTGCAAAACTGCTATCGTGCATTGCGTTCCGCTCGCTGGAGTGTGAGACGTAAAGACGAGCATATGACCCGCTGCTGTGAAGTGCGTGAGCTGTATGCCAAGTGCCAGGTAAATTTGGGATGTGTTCTTTTTGACCCGGATATGTCTCCAGCCAAAGATTATCTCGACATGGTTAAAAACAAAAAGGTGACCAAAAGACGGTTAGACATCCAATTAAGAAATTGCAAGCGTTTTCTGCTGTATCAGTTTGATGAAATCGAAAAGGATATTGCCGACGCTTCTCTTGCAAAATCATCCTGACAAAGAAAAAGCTGCTCTCCGTTTTCAGGAGAACAGCTTCTTTTTTATTGATTTTCCTTGCCAAAAATCAGGCCATAAATGCCCGGAATGTCATAGGGGCTAATAATGCGCGGCGCAGGAGCATCCTTATCTGTCACCTTGAACTTTTCAGGTTCATCCGACACGATGACGCTTGCGTGCTTCCAGTCGTCGCCTTTCAGGAACTGTGCATAGCGCATACCGAGCATTTCCTTGATAGACAGGCTCTTCAGCTGCATCGCGTAGGTGCAGACTGCTACTGTAGGTGCATAGTCTGTCACAACATTCCGGCAAGACAAACGGAACTGAGCCACACTTTTATCCACCGTAATGACTTCACGGGTCATGAGGTCTATAACGACCATAACGAGCTGGTCAGAATCCGTAGTGAGAGCAAAGCGGTCCTTGACAGTCGCGGGTTCAAACTGCTCACCCGTCTTGCCATCCCGAACCATTACGCCGCAGAAAGCGTTCTCCATCTCAGAGAATTTCTCCCCAGAGTAGGATTTTACAGTGAGGGCGGCATAACGGAACCCGTTCTGAAAGCACTTCTTAATATCGAAATCTACATACTCAACGGCACCATTCTTACCGCTGCAGCTGCGGTCGCCGGAATGAACAGCGCCGAGCGTCCCATCCTTAGGGTTCGCGTAGTAGATGAACTTTGCCTTTTCCTCTCCGTAGAACACAACCGAGAGGTCCAGGTCGATGCCATTCCACAGGTTAGGGCCATCGTTTCCCTTCCAGTAAAGGAATGCACGGAGCACATTTCCGTCCGGCAGATTCGTGCGAGAGCCGCAGGCTGCAGCACGCATGGCGGAAGTGACCTGGCGGGGATTATCCGGAAAAATCAGTTTATTGCAATGACAGTTCGGGTCAATGTAGACGCTCTTCGGCTCAGTATCTTCTGCACGAAGGACCTGCCACAGCTGGTTAAAGATATCGCGGGCCACACGCTTGCAGATATCCTCAGACAAAGGTTCAATGTCCCGTTCCAGAGCTTTGCTGGCAGCGCCGTTTGCCTTGCCGGTTGCCAAATGCACAGGATTGTTGCGATTCCGAAAATGGTTGATGAGCTGAACCAGTACACGCGGTTCAATACTCTTGCACACCGAGATAAATCGGAACAGAACATTTTCCATCTGCTGTTCATCGGAGCAGTTGCGCAGCGCAAAGTCCAGATTTCGGGCAAACATACCGGGCCGCATCGTCAGATGAGCGGAGAGCAGGTCCACATTGACCGGCTTTTTCATGAGCTCCTGCAGCTTGGAGTTGTATGTCTCAATCTTAACGCCATTGCGAATCATCGTAAAAATCTCATAATCTTCCTTGAAGATATAAGAGTAATCACCCGGATGCAGGCGTTCGCCCAATCGCTTGAACTCTTCGGGATGCAATGCAAAGCCCTCGTTCTTATCAGTGTGCTCCAGAAGTTCCAGCAGCTGACGACGTTCACCGCGCTTAAAGTTCCGGAATTTCGGGGTTTTCGAGAGACTCACATCCTGGTCGCTCATTGCAGCAGCTAGGCGCAATACATCGGTGGAACTCTTGAAGTCTTGAAAGCATGCCTGTTCCCGCCATTCGGGGCGGGAGACAATGCGGGACACATACAGACCAAGATTTTCCTTGCACGGGATATGCTTGTGTTTCATACGGTCCATCAATTCGGACGTAAAATTCACGTCGTGCATCAGCGTATCGAAAACGCAGGATGCCTCATCAGGAGACAAAGGAGAATGCCCGGTAATGCTCTGTACGGCATAGCGGTAGATTTCCTCCTCATCACACGCCGGAATCTGTTTCACAGCAGGAAGATGGCTGCGGTCCAATGTGGGACAGAATTTGACCGGGTCGAAATCCGGCTGCCATTCGCCGCAGGTCAGATAATTGAGGAAATTGACAACATACAGGTCCACAAGGTCGGCTTTCATCGCATCGTCCGGGAAATTCGGCCAGATGGGAGAAGTCTGAGAAATTGCCTTGCCATCATCCGTGACACAGTCATACAGCGCAGACCAGGTCTTGAGGAAATCATTGTATTCGGCCTTGCAGCAGGCATCAAAGAGGTCTCGCGCCATAATATAGCCGTATTCCATCAATTTCATGTTCGCTGAACAGACATAGCGTTTCTCCACCGCTTTCTTCCCTTCTTGTGCGGGCATGGGTGGTACGATGCCGCGATGATGTGCAAACGTGACGCGGTTAAAATCATAAACAGTCAGCATTCAAATGACCTCCTAACAAAACAAAAATCCCGCGCCGAGAAAAACTCGACACGGGTGGATGAGACACGTAATAGATACGGAGAGCATATCCGCTAACGTGTTGAAGTCAGCAGCACAAAAAATGCGAGCCGACTTCCTTGTTCTTCTAGAAATGAAGGAAGCGGATATATAGCCGTATTGTTATGTTCTCGAGCCGTGACGGAGAGCGAAACCGCTAACATGATTTCATATCATCTTCAAGTAGAAGGAAGCGGTCTCATAGCCATACACGAAAATGCTCAAACTTTAGGTTCTTTGCTATCATTTGAGCCAGTAGATATATTGTACCACAATATATGGTATATTGCAATACTAAAACACAATATATTGTGTCTGCTTTTTATGCCGGAAACAAGATAGGCCATAGCTGCCGTGTTCAGAACGCACAACAAATACCTAGCAAAAAGCCGCCTACCCAAAAGGGCAAGCGGTATATGATTTGTTGGCATTTATTGCACCAAGCATTCAAACGTCACTGTGCCAGTCCAGTCGCCAGGAGCAAGAACTGCGCTTACGGAATAGTCTGAACTCGTTCCATCTCCAAGCATCTCAGTGCGATTCCATAAAATTTGTGCGCAGGGTACACCGTCTATAGTCGCTTGCAACTTAGGCGGTGAGGAATGCGTTGACTAAGAGTACATTTGAGGCACACTTAGTAAGTCCAGATACCCCGTGTCTCCTTTCTTTAGTTTTTTAAGATACTTTAGTCCACGCAGAATGCATGAGGTTTGACGTTTTAACAATTTTCAGCTTTTTAAGGCTTGCGGATTTTTTACCACCTCTCGATGGAGTTTTGAATTCCACGTTTACAGAACCATTCTTTTTGGTATGAGTGCCATGGACAACAAGAATTTCTCCGTTGAGAGAAACTAAATCTCCGGGATTGAGGGCCAACTTTTTTCGGCGTAGAGCGCGGTGCCCTTTACAAATTCTCTTTCCACGGTACTTGTGCAGGTTCTCGGAATCCTTTTTATGGCTGCGGCTGATTCTACCGTTGAATAAGCTTTTGCCGTTAGTCAATTCACCAGTGCGAGTGTCAATGTACTGCGAGTCATAAAACTTTTCGAGAATGCGGTTATTGCGTTTCACCTTTTCATAATGTTCAAACGCGCAGCGGTTAACTGGATGAAAGCTGCCCATTGCATACGCATCGTTGTTATGACTCTTTTCAAGATGAAGAGCAATCCGCTTTTCTTTTGTCATTGCGCCATAAGTGACGGTGACAAAATCTTTTCCAAAAGCAGCATAGAGTTCATTGACAATTTGCCACCTAACGGTGTTCATAAAAGCCGCACCGGAAAGGTCGGCAAACTTTACATTTTCTCCGAAGCCATAAAGTTTACCGCTTTTTTGGTGATTGGCAGGCGTATGGCACTTTTCGCATACTGTTATAAGCTCGCTGAGGCTGTTGCCGTGACGACCTTTCCAGTAGAACATATGATGCATATGTAAAATCGCACCTTCGGTAGCTTTACGCCCACAAACTTTACAGATATAGTTATCGCGGTAAAATACCGCTTCCCGCAAGGTTGCCAAATTGTAGCGAGGACCTTTTTGATAATCTGCGCTTTCTGGTGTGGCCTTGCCTTCCTCGATTGCTTTTACAAGCATCGTATCGAAAGAACCAACTTCTACCGTTGCATGAGTAATCGGGATTACAGATACATACCGTTCGATAAGACGGATATTCAGCTGCTTCTTATGTTCCAGAGAAGGTGCAAGCCAACCTTCGCCGCGCTTGCGGTTATCGAAGCGCGGTTTACGGTAGCGCAGTCTATTTCTGCGGGTGCGGCGCAACTTACGACAACTGTCGTGGCAGGCTTTCTCGTCCTGTAATGTATCATATTGAGCAGATACATACTCGTGAGATTGACTTTTCACACTGATGCCGATGTAGTTGTAGCCAACATCCTCACAGATTTCGATGGGTTGTGTGTTTGCTTTGCTGTCATACAGTAACTGGATAGTAAATGGATGGTGCTTAATGATTTTTGCTTTTCCGTCTTTCAAGAGTCGGCGTACCTTGCCAAGACGGATGGTAGGCATTAAGCGTTCACCACTGTTGCTGAGAACACAAACGCAAGTGCTCATGCAAGGTACTCCTTTCGTTAAATAGTAATGAAACTATAAGTCAGGGCTTGCGCCCTGTGGTCCACTTCGCCAATGTTATGCACTGTTTTAGCCTTTCGGCATGGCAGCCGCACATCTCCTACCCTTAGAGATTTTTAACGTAATACATATCAACGGCTTACGCCATTGATACATACACTGCCCGCAGAGCCCGACACTTGTGGAGCATATCGGGGTGCCTATATTATGAAGATGATTGCTCATCAAATGCATAACGGAGTTCGCGGCAACCGAAGTTGCCGTTCACCGAGGCTAATCAACCGGGCTTACGGGTTGCCCCGCAAGCCCCGTCTATAACCGGCGAACCGGTTTAGGCGGAGTTGTTGACTCAACCTTTGGTGTTGCGATGGTCATAGGCACATCTACAGAGCCTTTCGCCTGCAGAGGCGTAGCAGTGGTTTTGACTTGAACAGTTCCCTTGAGAGGGATGTCGCCAGTTAAAGTCACCGAAATCGTGCCTGTCTTGATTCCTGTGCCATCAGTACCGCTCAGCGTGATTTCTTCCGGAACGGTCAATGTATAAAAGCTGTCCACTTCTGCTGTGACCTGTGTTGCTGTATCTTTGGAAGCACTTAGCCAGGCAACATCGTTAGAATCAGCATTCGAGGCAGGCGTATCTATCGTCATCGTCTCATCTGTATCGGGCACAGAGTCGTCGAAATCAGCAGATTCAGAGAACGCCAATACAGGACAGGCAACCATCAGCGCGGTAAATGCACTTACTATAATAGATTTCAAGCGCATACATTCTCCTCCTTTCCCAAAAAATTATTTATACGTTTTCTCACAGCTGAACGTTGCTGTGCCGGTCCAGTGTCCGGGGTCAAGCTCCGCAGAGACTTTGCAAGTTGCGCTCGTTCCATCGTTCAGCAAGTCTGCGCGGGACCATTTACTTTTGGTCCGATTGGATACCGTGACAGCAGCGGTTTTGCCCGCAGTGTTGGTCATGGTTCCACCGTCCACAGATACCACAATTACCGCATTCTCCTCAACATCACCTTTCAAAGTCATGGTGATGTCAGCCGTATATGAGCCAGGGCCACTGTCAACGCCTGTCAGCTTAACAGTTTCGGGAACCGTAATCGTATAGACCGCCGTTGCGCTCGCAAGCAGCTGAGTGGAAGCCGTTTTCGGCAATCCTTTACCGGTAGAAGTAGCAGCGCCCATCGTACTCAGACAATTCGAGCACAGAGGCTTTCCGTTAATGGTCGTTGCATAGACATTTGCATCCGTAATTGCGGTATAAGTAGCGCTCTTATCCGACTCAACGCCTTTAATCGAGTTTACCTTGTTGTACGCCTCGAATGTTTTGGCGTCATCAGCGGCCGGGGTTGTCACAGTGAATTTCTGCCCACAGACCGAACATGTCCGTGTAGCGGTATCGGCAAATCCGAACGACACATTCAAAAGAAAAGGAGACAGCACTGCCAATAGCATAGCAAAGCGCTTGATAGCCTTCATGTTCATCCCCTCCTTATGCTGCCGTAGATGTATCAGGTTGTGTGTTTTCTGAATCCGGAGTTTTAGTTTCGGCTTCATCCTCTTTGGTTTTTGCTTTGCTTTCAGCTTGCTCGGAATTTCCCTCAGACGAATCCGCACCAGTATCAGTGTTCTCTGTATCATTGGCTATCTCCGGTGCTTTTTCGCACAGTGCGCCAGCAAACATGTTCTCTTTGTTCGTCACGCTGCTGGTATCCCAGCCATCTGTCGGCGAAGCATCCGAGAGAGAAAGACAACCGGCAAAAGCTTCACTCATATCAGTTACTTTCGAGGTATCCCACTTCTCCATCCCGGCAATAGACTGCAAAGCCTCACACTGATAACACATCCTGTTCATCGTAGTGATGTTCGACGTGTTCCAGTTCTCTAATCCACCAATGCTGGTGAGCTTCTTCATCCCGGAAAAAGCAGATGCCGCAGAAGTCACCTGCGAAGTATCAACGTTCTGATACTCGATGTTTTCAATGTCGGCAAATGCCTCATTTTCATCAAAAGAAATGCTGTTTCCCTCACCAAAGACAAGTGTTCCGCCAGCCGAATTCGTGACGTAGAGGCGGTTCTCGCCTTCTTTTACAAAAGCCAGAATTGCGCTGGAGCCGATTCCAGAGACGTCAAATACTTTGGCCGATTCCGGGACCTGATAGCCGCCAAAGGAAATCGCCTTGATTTCAGTCCCGGATTCCTTGAGCTGCGTCATTGCCTGCGCCAGGTTTGAAACGTTCATCGAAGCTGTCGGCGCAGGTGCCACGGTGCTGTCGGAATCCTCGTTCGGAAATTCATTATCGGACTCATCATCAGATGCGGTAGAAGTATCGTATGTCACGGTACGGTTATCGGAAGTGAAATTATAGCTGCTCAAAGCGCTGGAAGGGTTTCCGGCAATGGTAAGACCCATCTTGCTGCTCACGTAGGTAAAGCCCGTGGAAAAGCCCGGAGTCGGGAGATAAGCTGTCGCAAAAGTATCCGCGACCGTGATTTTCGAAAGACCCGTGCATCCATACATCATGCTGGAGAAATCCGTGACATTTTTGGTGTTAAAGCTGCTGAAATCAAGGCTTTTAAGTCCTGTGCATCTCTTGAACATGCTGTTCATCGTCGTGATTTTACTGGTATCCCAACGGCTGAGTCCAGTAATTGTAGTCAGTGACTTCATGTTATAGAATGCGTAAGCAGCGGATGTCACGCGAGTCGTGTCAACTGCATCAAAGTTAATGGTCTTGATATTGTCAAAAACCGTAGAAGTGTCAGACGCACCGCTTTTGAAGCAAATGCTGTTACCGGAAGCAAACGCCACCATATCACGGTTCGTATCTGTCACTCGAAGCTCTGTGCCATTCTGAACGCCCCACCACCAGCCGCCGTACATCGTGGTCGGAACATACGCGACAATCGATTTGTCACCCTGGCCGGATACGTCATAGGTCGTTGCATTGCCCGGAACTGTATAATTGCCGAACGAAATAACGGTGATGTTTTTTCCCTGAGAGGAAAGAGTCGTCAATACAGAAGCAAGACGGCTCACATCCATCAACGGCATCTGCGCCTTGACGTTGATGATGTATTTGGACGAATAGATGACGCGAGTCCCGGTACTGTCATATGCGGTCTTCGTGATGTTCGCAGTTCCGATTGCCGAAGCGATAATATGGCCGTCCGAACTAATGGAAGCCACGGAGGGGTTATCGGATTCAAATACAATATGAGTTTTATCCTCATAAGCGGGAGAAAGCAATACAGAATTGTCTCCTACCTCAACTGTATAGGTATCTCCTACCGAAGCGTAAAACACCATATTGCCGGTCCATTCGCCTGGAGTGAGGTGCGCAGTCACGGAATAATCGGTTTGTGCAGTTTTCCCTTTTACAGCAGTTGCGTCCCATTCTGTTGCAGTGGTAGCAGTGGCGGTGCAGATAACATCGGTGCTGCCGTCGCGGTGCATGGTCGGAGCAGAGGTATTAAAAAATACTTTCTGGTTTGTCAGCAGTTTGCCCGTTGCCTTGATAGAAACGGTGTTAGCATAATCTCCAGTGCCACCGTTTTCATTGCTTAGTGTCACTGATTCGGGAATGGTAATGATGTACACTGATTCATCAACTTCACCGCCCGTGCCGCCTTTGTGTTCGCTGATAATACGTTCAACGCAATTTGTGCAGATAACGCCATCTGCGTTGCTGACAACGTACATATTTTTCAGGGCATATCGTTGAGTTGTGCTCGATGTTAGGCCCTCAACTTCTTCACAGTTGTAGAATTCAGTGTACTTCTGTGTGCCACCATATGTAGGCATAGGCGTTACCAATGCGCCGCACAGCACGCAGTTTTTGTAGCCCATGCCACCCCAGCTTGCAAATGCCATGGACACATTACATACCATGGCAAAAATCATAAACAGAAAACTCGCAGCCGCTTTTTTGATGTTCACAGATTTTCACATCCTTTCAAATTTGGCATTATGACATCGTGCAGGAAAATGTAGCTGTACCCTTCCAGCTGCCTGCTGTCAGTGTCGCGGAAACCACATAATTGCTTGTAGTTCCGCCATTCAGCAAGTCGGAGTATGACCAGACCGTTTTCGGTTTTGCCGTGAATGTCACGGGAGCCTTAGTCCCAGACGCATCGGTCATATCGGTCACTGTGGTAGTCACCGTCACTTTTTCGTTACTGCCAACGCTGCCTTTGAGATTTACCGGGATTGTACCCGTATAAGTACCGGACCCGTCCGTACTCTTCGACAATGCAACAGTTTCCGGCACCGTAATCGTATACCCGGAAGTCACATCGGCAACAAGCGCCGTTGTCGCAGTCTTATCCACTTCGGCCAGAGCAGTTCCGGTATTGAAACAAATCGCCAGAAGGGCTGCCAGAACTTTCTTTGATGTCTTCATGATAATGCCCTCCTCTGCATAGCGGCATGATTCAAAGATTTAAGCCAAAGTACAGGTAAAGGTCGCGGTTCCGGTCCAGCTGCCGGGGGTGAGGGATGCAGAAACAACATAGTTACTCGTGGTGCCATTGCCCTGCATGTCAGTCCGTGACCATTTTGTCTTGGGGGTAGACGTAAAGGTAGCAGCAACGCTGTTTCCTGCTGTATCTTTCATCGTAGGCGCAGTTGCCGCAACCGTTACCGTTTGATTGGCTGCTACATCTCCCTTGATGTTGACAGCAATCGTACCCGTATACGTGCCGGTTCCTGTAGTCGTGCTGGTCAGCGCGATTTTTTCAGGGACAGTGACTGTATACCCAGACCCGACCTCTGCGGTAATCGCGGTAGATGCAGATTTACTCGTAGCGGCAAATGCGGGGGCTGTATTGATGCCAAGCATCATTACAAAGCTCAATGCCGCTGCTATAAGCTTTTTCATTTTCATATGTTAGAGCCTCCAGAATCTAATAGAAAAGGCGGCCAGCCTGCTTGTGAGGCCGACCGCTTTTCGGTTTTGTGCGGGATACCCCAGTTGCGTTATGGGGATTGATTATGCCAGAGCGCAGGAGAAGGTAGCAGTGCCTTCCCAAACACCAGGAGTCAGGACTGCAGACAGACCGTAGTTGTCAGTCGTGCCCTGGCCAGAAGTCTCCACACGGGTCCAGCTCTTTTTAGGAGTGCCGGTAAAGGAAGCCGTAACGTTCTTTGAACCAGAGCACTTCATGATAGGTGCAGTGGAAGTAACGGTCACGGACTGACCTTCACCGATGTCGCCCTTTACGTTGACGGGAATCGTACCAGTGTAGGTGCCACTCCCGCCTTTGTTGTTGGTCAGGGTAATGGATTCAGGGACGGTCAGGGTGTAGGACGGGGTAACAGTGGCATTAACCTTCGTGCTGCCGGAAGTTGCAGCAAAAGCGGAGGTTGCACACATAGTCGCGGCCATCGCACAAGCGAGGGCCATCGACATAGCTTTGGCGAGTTTCATCTTCAGAAACCTCCTTCGTTGATTGCGGACACAAAATCAGCCATGTGCAAGGCCATCAGCTGATTCGAGCCCTTGTCTTTTACTATTTATCTCCCTTGCGAGTTTACCAAAATGCGCTTGTCGCGCAATTCAGCCCAGTTAAGATACAACGGCCGTGACCGCAAACTCAGCGCCATTGCGCGGCTGTTGGTCATCTACACCGACAGTAGATACCGAGAACACCACAGCGTGCTCTCCTGCCCCGGTAATGTAATCCGATGCCTGCCAGGCGTATTTCTGGCCTGGAGCAATGTAATCGGATTCATAGAGCACTTCATCGTTCTCAAGAATCGTATATTTGAAGTAGACATGGTTGCTTTCCGGGTTCACCAGGTCCACGGTACTGTCAGGGCTCACATAGATGGTCGTGAATGCCGGGAATTCGATGAATCGCATCTCCTCGGAATCGGTTTTGCCGTTGTCCATCGTCCCGTCATACGCTTCGCCGTCAGCAATCACGATTTCGCTGCTTGCGGAGCTGGCATCGCTGCCGCTGCCATCAAGGGGCTTGTTCACCATTTTGTACAGACCTGCAGTGATAAGGGCGACGAGCAGCACGAGAGCGGCAATCACCGCGATAATCAGAAGAAAAATCGGTTTTTCCTTCTCACGCACAATGCCAACGAGTTCCCCGGTTTCAAGCGGCAGGTATCCGAGAATATCACCTGAAACCTTTTCTCTCACGGAATACCGAGTATCCATATTGGCGTCTTTGAACTGTGCAAAATCAGCCCCGTTGTCATTGAACTCAACAAAGCCGTAATCGTTTGCTTTGTATTTTTTCTGGCCAGCATTGATGTAGCCGACAATCGTAATCGGCTTACCATCTACCATCTTGGCAGGAATTGCTGACAGTGGCTTGGTCATATTTTCAAATTTGACGTTGGTTGCCGGAAAATCATCCGGAATTTCGGCAAGATAAAACTTAGTTGCCATGTTATAACCTCTTTCTTGATTGCTACTTTTTAGTGCCACTTTTAGGCTGTTGTCTTCATTATCTTTGATTCGCACAGTGAGGCAAGCAAAAAAGAGCCTCGAAACTGTAAAAATGAAATTTTTGTGGAAGAACAACAAAAGAATAACAAAAAGGCAACAAAAAAAGAGCCCCCGCACCACAGCAGGAGCTCGTAAGTTAGCGCAAATTATCGTATTTATTATACTTTTTGTCTTCTTTTTCTTCGGGCATGCTGAGCTGTTGGTCTCTGCCGTTTTCTTGCGGACCAGCCCAGTTATCCTTTTCGCTATCGGTCTCTTCGGAATCTTCCAAATCTTTTTTGGCTTTCGTCTTTCTGGAAGTGGTCTTTTTCTTTTTGGGTTCAGCAAATATATCGGACAAATCATAGGGCGAAACCGCGATTGCAGTTACCCCTTCATTCATTTCCGCTGCATGATTCAGAATCCAAACAAGTTTTCTCCACTGCCATTCGACCATATCGGTTCCGAGCTTCGATACGATGACGGAAGCCTCAGCCTGCTTGGCTTTGACCATCGCCTGCAGCAGACACCCGTAAAGATACGGGAACTGAATTTTCGAGCCGTACTTGTCGGCGGTTTCAGTACTGCAAATCATAATTGCCACAATCGTGTTCTCGTTATTGCCCGGACAGAATAGAACCTGACCGGGATACCGAAGCCGTTCTGGCAGCTTATGTAAGTACCACTCTTTTGCTTCCGGGAATCTCTTTGCAAATTTCTCAAGAGTCTTGGTATCCCAAGTCCCCTTGTCATTGCAAAAGCAGCAAATGATTCTGCGGCCCTTGATATCTCTAGGGATTGTCTCCCCTTTCATCAATGAAATTCTCATGTCAGGCATATTAGTCGAGCTCCGAACGATAATAGAGTTCAATGCCAAGACGCTCTTTTACGAGTTTCTTGATAAGTTCTGCACCATATCTCTGAACATTGATAGCATTGTCGTCCGCGTTCTCAAGCATATGCTTCAGCTCTTTTACCGTCACCGTGTCACCTCCCGTTCAACACATCATCCAGTGCCTGCAAGAAAACTCTGGATTCCTCATTGATTCCGCCGCGACACAGAACTTTCGCAATATCATCAAATCTTACCAGGTACATATTTTCTTCACCCATATACCCTTGCGGCCAGGGAACCGCATAGTAGTTGTGCGGAAAAGAACTTGTGTCATAGCCGACCACAATATATTTCTGGTCTGCAACATTTTTCACCGTCAGGATAGTCCCAAGCGGTAACGCGTCTTTCATGGAATGAGTAGTTGCAGGCATGATTCTCTGAATTTTCAAAACAGCACCTCCCTAATTTTCATTTTATGAGAGTCGCACATTTGCGCAAGGAAACTGAAAACAAAAAAAGCGGCCGCTCCAAAAGGAACGACCGCAAAGATACGAGTCAGATATTATTCATGGGAATCAGCTCTCCTGAAATCAGAAAGTTGATTCTCAGTGGAACACTGCACGAAAGGAATTCCCTTGCGCGGATTCACAAAAACGTCTGTGGTCGCAAACGCATTGCCAAAATCCATAAATTTTGTGCGCAGGGTACACCGTCTATAGTCGCTTGCGACTTAGGCGGCGAGGAATGCGCTGACTAAGAGTATATTTGAGGTACACTCAGTAAATGCAAATACCCTATGTCTCCTTTCTTGAGTTTTTAAGATACTTTATCCCACGCAGAGCGCATGGGGCTTATCGTTTTAATAATTTTCAGCTTTTTAAGGCTTGTGGATTTTTTACCGCTTTTTGATGGCGTTTTGAATTCTACGTTTACAGAACCATTCTTTTTGGTATGAGTGCCATGGACAGTAAGAATTTCCCCGTTGAGAGAAACCAAATCACCGGGATTGAGGGCCACTTTCTTGCGACGTAGCGCACGATAGCCTTTACGAATCCTTTTTCCACGGTATTTGTGCAAATTTTCAGAATCCTTTTTATGGCTGCGGTTGATTCTACCGTTGAAGAGCTCTTTTCCAGTAGCTATTTCTCCTGTACGAATGTCAATGTAGCGAGAATCATAAAACTTTTCAAGGATGCGATTATTACGCCTTACCTTTTCATAATGTTCAAACGTACAGCGGCAGTTTGGATGAAACTCGCCCATTGCATACGCATCGTTGTTATGACTCTTTTCAAGATGAAGGGCAATTCGCTTTTCCTTGGTCATCGCGCCATAAGTGAATGTGACGAACGGCTTTCCAAAAGCAGCGTAAAGTTCATTAACGATTTGCCAGCGTACAGTGTTCATAAATGCTGCACCAGAAAGGTTGGCAAACTTTATATCTTCACCGAATCCATAGAGCTTGCCGCCTTTTTGATGGTTAGCTGGTGTATGGCACTTCTCGCATACTGTTATAAGCTCGCTGAGACTATTGTCATGGCGACCTTTCCAATAAAACATGTGATGCACGTGCAAAATTGCACCTTCACTGGCTTCGCGCCCACAAACTTGGCAGGTGTAGTTATCACGGTAGAATACTGCTTCCCGCAAGGTTGCTAAATTGTAGCGAGGGCCTTTTTGATAATCTGCGCCTTCTGGTGTAGCTTTACCTTCCTCGATTGCTTTTACAAGCATTGTGTCGAAAGAACCAACTTCAACGGTTGCATGCGTAATAGGCACAACTTCGCAATACATTTTAATGACATTGACGTTGAGTTCTTTCTTATGTTTAAGAGAGGGTGCAAGCCAGCCTTTGTCACGTTTGCGGTTGTCAAAGCGCTTTTGGCGGTAACGTAGCCTGTTTCTGCGAGTTCGGCGCATTCTACGGCAAGCATCGTGACAGCTTTTCTCGTCTTGCAATGTATCATATTGAGCAGATACATACTCGTGAGATTGGCTTTTCACACTGATGCCGATGTAGTTGTAACCGACGTCCTCACAGATTTCAATGGGTTGAATATTCGTTTCGCTGTCATACAGTAACTGAATAGTAAATGGATGATGCTTAATGATTTTTGCTTTTCCGTCTTTCAGAAGATGGCGTACCTTGCCAAGACGGATAGTCGGCATCAGGCGTTCACCGTTGTTGCTAAGAACACAAACGCAAGTGCTCATGCAAGGTACTCCTTTCGTAAATAATGAATCGATAAGTCAGGGCTTGCGCCCTGTGGTCCACATCGCCAATGTTGTTATACCGTTTTAGCCTTTCGACATGACGTTCGCACTTCTCCTACCCTTAGAGATGTTTAACGAGCCGTCCGTAGTGCTTACCACTTGTGGAGCATGAGTAAGGTGCCTATATTATTAGTACACAACGTAGTTTCCTGCCGCTGGAGCAGCAGACTTAGGCTAATCAACCGGGCTTACGGGTTGCCCTGCAAGCCCCATCTATAACCAGCGGACTGGTTAAGGCGGGGTTGTTGACGCAAACCAATCCGATTCATCCTGGCCCTGCTCACCATAAAGATGAATAACAGGTGCCGGAATAATCAAAGCACGATACTCGTGCGTTTTGCACTGTTGTACAGCTTGTACTTGTAAGTTTTAACAACCATGCGCATAAATAGCGTCCTCCTTTCATTTGAGCTCTACTATTCATGATAGGCAATTCGCAAGCACAGGCAAACAAAAGCTGCCTATCCGAAGATAGACAGCAACTATTTTTTTACTTAGACACCTTTCACCCCACGACTAAAGTCGTAGAGCTTCTGGCTAACTTTTATAGCGATACAAATGCGTTAAGCACATATGAATCATTACAACATGAATGTGTCAATTCTGATTGTTACCCTCAGAATGTTTCTTTAGTGTTGGCCTTTCACCCCACGGTTGAAACCGTGGGCTTTCCCAGCCTTCATTTTGTAAAAGTCAGGAGCTTACCGTGTTCGCCTTGGATGTAGAGTTTCATGGCTTACTTTTCCTCCTTTTTCTTGTCGGCGTTCAGAATCTTTTCCAGAACGTCGTTATAAAAATCGTCAAGGAACAGACCGGTTTCTTCATCCGCTTCCGGAGCAGTGAAAACACCGTCTCCTTCAGCTGAATCCTGTACAGCGTCGAAGACACCGACTGCGCCCCAAAGCTCATCGGCCAGATGGTCATAGCCGAGGTCCTTTACTTTTGCCGAGAGGTCAATCAGCAGCATTTTCTGCCGAAAGAACTTGTTCATATCCAGGCCGATGTAGGGTTTTGCTGCAGTATTGTTTTTCTGAGACTTTACTTTGAAAATACCCCAGTCAAAATTGCTGTCTGCGCCGTACATATACCCGGATGCGAGGCAGAAGCCTTCAGCAGCACTGTCCTCAACGTTGATACCGACTTCATAATCGCTGCCGGAATCTTCATCCAGGTTAATCGCAGAGCCTGTTGCCTTTTCGTACTCTGCCTCAATGTCAGCTTTCATGGCTGCCAGCAGGGCGTTGAAATCGGTGTTCTGGGAAAGCAGATTCATGTTTTCGCCTTCCTGGTTTTTAATGAGAATGTACATAGTATTTACCTCCTAACAATCAAATCATGCTGTCAGACAATTTGTCGATAGCTGCCGTGATGGCTTCGTTTTCCATCTGAGCAATACGCTCAAACAGATGAGACCAGTCGATGGCATCATAGACACGCTTGACAAACGCATCATAGGTGCCACCGGCCTTCATCATTTCAATTTCAGACTCATAGCAGCCGGGCTCCTCAAGTATGAACTTGATATCGTCGGTTGGGTTGATTTGTATTGTTGCTTCGTACTCATTCATTTTAATTATTTCCTTTCTTTTATACGCAAAAAGGCGAACCACCCAAACGGGAAGTTCGCCTAAAGCGCATTGTTAAGTGTGCGAAGGGCAGGGCGCCTTTTCGATAACTGTTATCTATCGTACATTTTTGATTATAGGCCGTTCGCATAAATCCGCAACAAAAAACCGCCACCCAAATGGGCAACGGTAATGAAAAATTAAATTTCAGCGCAGAACATCGCGAGTTTCTGCCACAGCAGATAGGTGCTGTACCTCATGCGTACCTTTTCAGGAACACCAGTAACCAAACACCATTTGTGAGCAGTGGCTTTGATGCGGGGAATCTGCCTCTGTTCGGCTTCGGTAAACGTCTTGCTGTATAGTCTGCGACGGCGTCCGGAATTCCAAAAGGCTCCTTCCATCGTTTCGCAAATCAGAGCGTACGCCAAATAGCTTTGGGCTTCTTCGTGAGTCAATGTAACCATCGTTTTCATGGCTGTCACCCTGCCTTTCTCTCATTGCGAGCCATATGCAGCGCATAATCAAGCGCGTCAGGGTCATCGGCCAAGAATTTCGTTTTCTGAAGTGTACCAAGCTTGGGATGCTTCAGAATCGTATAGTTGCCATTGTTCTGGACAAGGGAACCTTTATCATAGACAAGCTCGACCTTTTCGGCAGGTACTGCGTAACGGCGAATGCGGTCACATTCATCCGCATAGTTGATGGGAGTGATATAGCCAACTGGCTTTTGTCCTTCCATCCCTGTCACAGTGACCAGAAAAGCCTTAATGGTCCGGGCTTCTTCCTCTTCCTGCTCATCATAGTATTTGAACGTGATGAACATGGGAGTATCTTTCTTGTACGCATCTTCCTCAGGGCAGAGATACGTTCCACAAGAGCGGCAGAACCAGAGCATCGATACGGGCTTTCCAGTTTCCTGCGCTTCTTTTGCATAGCGCTTAAAAATCTTTATGTCCAGCTTGAAATCCTCGGTGTAATGCTCAACCGTGCTTTTCACGATGAGTTTCAGAAAATTACAGATGGAAATAGCGGTCATAGTCATATTGGAAGTCATAATAAAAATCTCCTTTTTTAGTCAGCCATGACCTTGGAAACATTCATGTCATAGCGGTTGAATTTAGAAATATAGTCAAAAATGGTATTTACTTGAGCTTTTGTTGCGGTTTTGGTCTCATCCATATCGAGGAATGTATTGCCCATCGAAGGATTACGAATGGCAATCCAACCGCGTTTATATAGGAAATCGAGACCCTTGCCGCTCCAGTCATACGCCATATTGAGAACTTCATGGTCAGAAAGACCAAACGTTTCTCGATTGCGCATGATGATGCGGCCAGCCAGGGCAGCGTGCTCGCCAAACTCGCAGGCATACCAGGTGCCATCGGGAGCAATCAGACCATATTCGGTCAGCTGATGCTGAATGGGTCTATCACTGATATAGCTGTTGTACAGTCGCTGACGGCGTTCAACGGATGTGCCTTTCATGTTTGCTTCAATCCAAGAGGCAAGCTTGGTCCAAAAATCGGTTTTGTAGAATTCCGGGTTGGATTCCTGCTCAGGAAGCGGTTCGCCATTGAATTCTGCAACAAGGTCTGGGTGGGTAAAAAGCCATGCACCGTTGTTGAATGCATCAGAATAACCCGTTTTCCCATAGAGGAAGCACTTGATACCGTCATAGCTGCAATCGATATAATGATGTTTTGCATTGGTGCAGAGCGTTTCATAGCTATCAGTCATAGCAAAGCGGTCAACATAATTGAGCGGATGTGCAATCATATCCTCACGAATTTGATTGACCAGCATCTTGTGTTGAAGCTCCTCAACCTTCTGCCCGAGGGAACGAACATGAACATTGTCATCGACAAGTTCAAACTCATTGACACCAACAAGTTTTTTCCGGCCTTCGATAATGTCCTGGCAAACATGCCTTTTTTCTTCCTCGTTGCCACCCATCATGCAGGAGAGCAGCAGCTCCTCACACTTTTTATACGGCTTGTCCATGTTCCAGAACCAGTCACGTGCAATGGCGGTGAGGAACTCACCATCCATACTGAAATGTAGTTGTTCACCCATGTTGGGTAACCTCCCCAATTGTTATGTGTTGTTCTCGACAAAGTCTTCGCATTCCTCGCTGGTCAAAACCACGCCGAAATAGGCAACACGCTTGACGGTGGTTTCCCACACGCGAACGGTGCGTGCCATTGGCTGAACGACCCAGGAATGACAGCGCCAGAGCCCGTCTTCGGAAAGAGCATAGCCCGTTGCAATAAAGCACCGGTCTTTGTTTTTATACCAAAGCCGTGCAGAATTGTAATGGCACTGGCAATCCTGGCCTTTCCTCATATAGCTGCTGCCATAAAAGAACCGGCCGCGTTTGAGGATTTTTGGGGCGTCTTCGTCAAATTCCGTCATGCAGACTTCATCCCCGCCAAATGTGAGGATTTTGTCATGCAGCTTCTTCATAGCATCGAGCGTTTGAGTATCGAAACCAGAAGAGGTGTTGTAAATCTGGCTTTTGGTAAGCCGCATTTTCCAATCCTCGTTCATTGGGCTCCAATGAATCGGCGCAGGCATCTGGTTTGCGGTGAGAATGGGGTGCTTAGAACTGTTCCAGCCTTTCATTACAATTTCTCCCTGATAGAACGCAGACAGCTCAGGATTTTTGCATACAAACGGTAACGATTTTCGCCGCTCGGTACAAAGTCACCAAGCTTTTTGGAAATGAGAAGTTTATCAAATGCCTCCATAATATCAAAGACGGTGAACAGCTTGTATTGTGCATTTATATGATTCACACGGAACTCGACATCTTCGACAAGATGCCAATATTCCATGCCATACAACATCGCGCCGCTTTCGTTTGCTTTTCGGTCTTGCTCTTCGTCTGCATCGTCACACACAATATAGACACCGTTTTCGTCGAGATAGTTCTCGAAGACGTCGCAGATATCGGAGGCAACAGAACGGATATCGGAATTTGCCTTCACCTCAGGTTCAGGCTGGGCGGCTTCAACTTTGTACTCGATACTGTCGTGACGAAGTGACTCTTCGATGCCATCAAAAACGATGTCCGCGCAGTCGTTATCATTCCGACACGCTTCGAAAATGTTTTTGACGGATTCGATTGCCTCTTTGGAATCGGAGCTTCCCTCAACAGAGAACTCCAAAGGAACCAAGGCAACAACTTTGTATTTATTCTTCATGATTTTTTCTCCTTAGTTTAACAGGATGCCGCAGCATTTGTTCAAGGCAAGTGCGCTTGCAGCGAGAGCAGCAACCTTCTCAAAGGTAATGCTCTCCGCAATTGCACAGACGCTCATAACAATGAGCAGAACAGCTGCCACAGCAGATACTATTACTATCTGACTTTTGATGCCGGTTTTCATGAGCTTTTTCTCTTTCTGTTTATGCCCTTATCGGAGCATATCAATGATTTTTCCAACCAACTCATCATTGGTCACGAACTGATTACGTCCTTTTGCGCCGAGCGATACAGAGGAGTAATCTTTCATACTGGCGGCATAGCGAACCATGTTCTTGTCAGACAAGGGCTGATAGCAACTCTTTTCAGTGCTGACGTAAACGCACTTATTGTTGAGAACGTTCTGAATGTGGCCAGAGCAGCCAACACGCTTACCGTTGATGATGATGTTGTGTAGGTTATGGGTTAGCATAAGGTCTTTGCTTTCGGTTTCTTTTACCTTTAACTGGTTCAAGAGTTTTCGGGACAGATAAACGGTTGCTTTCATTGTGACTTCCTCCTAATTCAAATGAAGTATTTGTAAGCGGCAGTTAAGCGTTTGCGGTACAGGTCTAACGTGGTCAGCCCTCCTGCATAGACTTTGCGGGAAGAGATTATCACGTTGGTTCCTGCTTCCATATGGGAGAAGAACATCGAAAGGCAATCTTCCAGGCTGTCGCTTGTAGTGAGAGTTTCGTACACCGGATATGAGTATTTGGCGGCTTTGCTGTATGTGCTATTGAGCTCATACACGAAGAACATCACCTGTCCCGTAACGGTGTTGGGGTCATAGCCATTGCCATAACACCAGTTGAAAAGGTCTGTCTTTCGGCTATAAGTCCATTGCAGGAGTCCATAGCCGCCATCCGAAGGGTTTTCGGCCGAGGCTTTAAGACCGCTTTCCATCGACATGCAGCCCATCACTGCGGCAGTACCGGCCTTTGAAAGGCCAGCGGACCGCAGAGCTGTGTAGATTTCAAGCTCATTGTCGTTGAGATTATCTGGGATTGTTTCGGGTTTCGGTTTGGCTTCTTCGATGGCTGCTTCTGCGGTCTCAATCCGTGGTTCCGGTTCTGCAGCATCGGAAGATTCGACCTCAGCAGTTATAATTTCCTCCTGCGCTTCTTCGGAAGTTTCCGTTATCGGGAACGCTTTATCGAGCTCATTCACCGTTTCAATGGGAGTGGAAAAAGCGATAGGTTCGGTTTTGGGAGCTATGTTTTCCTCTGCGTGTGCAGGAACAGAAAGCATAAAACCCATGCAGGCGATGATGGTAAAAATACACATCACCGCGACGACAACCAGGACATGCTTGTTCCGAAAAATGCTGTTATTATTCTTTTCGACTTTCATTTTGTGACTCCTTTTTTGTGTCTTTTCCTTGTAGCGGAAGATTGTGATTTGAGATTTGTGGTTTGTTTTGAATTCCTCCTTTTTCTGTAAACAAAAAAAGGCAGGCCCATCATGAAGATGAGTCTGCCTTGAATGAGAACAGAATTATGAATTGTACGAGCACGCGGTGTGCAAAGTAGATGTTATCTGTCGTACAACTTTAATACTATGGAATTCGCAAGGATGTGCAAGAGCTTTTGATGTGCTTCTTTTTCAGGCTTCGTTAAGCCATTTCTGAGTGATATCCATGATTTGATTCTGAAATTCCGGGTCCGGCAAGGTTTTGCTGTCTGCCCAAATTGAGTTACGGACGATTGGGTAATTGTATACAACGCCGTCAACGATATAGGGCCAAAGCACCACTTCGCCGCCCACAAGCCAAAGTTTCTGGATTTTGACGGGTTTCTCGTATCTTGTGAGCCAGCATTCACTGGTCACGACAGAATCCGCCACATATTTCTGTGTTTCTTCCTCGGTCAAGAGATTCGGGTCTTCGTCCTTGATGTTGTACATTCGGACAATGAACGGTAACGGCATGTCCTTGGAGTATTTTTTGTTCTGACGCAGCTCAGCGAGCAGGAATTTTGAGACAAAATGCGCAATGCCGATGCTGGTCAGGCAGTCGTCAAGGGTATGCCCAAGACAAATTCTTGGGATTTCCTGGTCCTCCCCTTTCATCCGATTCGTTGGTATCTGCGGAACAACATCGTCCGGCAGGCATCCGGTGTCTGCCATGATATGATAAAGAATCATTGATGTTTCCTCCTGAAATAGAAAAAATAGCAGGCCCTCAAGAATCGAGAGTCTGCTTTGTTTGCACGATTTATTCTATCGTGCAGTAGATGTTTTGCTTGGTCCGCACACGCAGACAGCCCAACAGGCATCGTTCAGAACGTCTTGTCGTCAGGAACTAGCAGATACATCCAGGACTGTGGTGCTCGCTTAACGCCGAGCTCTCGCAGCGACATATCCATAGATTGGACATCAGAAACGTTCCAGCAATAAAGAGTGCCGGACTTATTGCCGTATGCAATCAGCTCATTTGCGGTAAGGCAGCTGTCCTTCACGAATTGAGCGGTCTTTGCGGTCACTTCCGTACCAATAGCATATGCCGGAAGCTCACGCAGGCAATCGAGTGTATTGATGTCACGGCAAACAAATGCGGCAGTCACTTTTCCAGCACCACCGTTAGCTTTGGTTTCGTAGCAAAATACTACAAAAGGATAGCTAATTTCCCACGGCATAGTTTTTCGGACCTCAATAGTCTTTTCTCCGCTCAGAATTTTTTCAAGCCATTGCTTCTTGATGCTGAGAAGAACGGCTTTATTCGAGTTAATTTCAAGGGCTTTATTCATATGTCAACAACCTCCACCTGAAGGAGGGGCTTAAAATCCCGCAGGATTCCAATAATTCTCACTCAATGGATTTTTACAGCACGGTTCCGTCCGTGCGACCAAGTATCTATGAGCTTTCACCGCTGTTGCGGGCGGCATAGCGGGAGTGAGGAAATTGGATTTATGCGGGATATAATCCCAACAATCCAACATTACGTATGTTTATAGCGGCATTGTGGTCGCGGTTATGTGTTGTACCGCAGCCACTGCATGTCCAACTTCTGTCTGCCAGTGTAAGGTCATCTTTTATAAGACCACCATTTCTTAAACTATGTATGCATCACAATGCTGCTTTTTCCAGTACAGGTCATCGATGATATCCGAAAGGTACTGGTTTTGCTTTAAGACGAAAAACGATACCGGATTATGCTTTACGATGAAACCAAGTCCCGTTCGTTCATCGTAAATATCTTTCATGTGGTTCAGCCACTTTGAAAAATTTTTGATATGGGAATTATCTCGAAGTATAAACCTGCCGAACCATTGCTGCTTAATGATTTGTCTTTCCTTTGCTCGCTCTTTGGATTCTTGTTCATTCCATACGATATTGTCAGGTTCGACAATTACATAGGGAATCTTCTGCCTATCCATTTCGTCTATGACGGATTCCGTTTGGCAAACGAAGATAAAATCATATTTTCCTGATTTTGCCTCTTTCATGAAGCTATTTATGTATTCTTTTTCCCATCCGGCAGTTTTTTCATAAGTAGAACTATCACTATCCCGCATTGAATAGCCATATTTGTTTTGGTGATTCGCGAGCCATGTTTTTCCGCAGCCCGCAAATACGCTTACGACCATTGTTCGTCTCATCAATCAGGGCAATTCCTTTCTTTGAAAATAAAATATATTTTGTATGGCAACAAAGACCATAGCGACTATGAAAGCACCACTACGAATAGAGGCGCTCTGGCAGCTAAAAAGAAGCTGCTCACTCCTCCGAAGAGGGTAAAAATCCTTCCCCAAGGTCATAAACGGTTTAATACAGCCACACCTGTCGGCTTTGCCTCAGCTTTACGTGATGTGTTGTCTTAGAGCGTGCAGTTAGGATTAACGCCACACGGTAACTATCTATTCGCTTATAACGGAGTGCTCGAAGCACTTATGGTAGTCAACATATCCTTACGGACACTTCTAAAGTGCAGACTTGCCGGAGCAAGCCTGCGACTTTAGTCGTGGGTTATTGACTTGTTTTTGGAGCGTCACCATTTATGGAACGGGTTCAGAAGTCCGGGACGGTATTCGTTATCGACATACATCTTGATGTCGTTATCGTCCAGGGCATCCAAAATGTTCATCCAGCATTCCGCTTCGACGTGCATCTCGCCGTCCATTTTCAAGGCTCTGTCGCACTGAACTAAGTCTGCGCGAAAAGAATTCACATAGAAGCAATCTTTTGCGGCAGCCGCGAACCTGGTAAAGCTGTTCTTGGTATTTGTGGTCATAGTATTCATCCTTTCTGAAATATTTTTGTTTCTAATCAATACATACAAAAAAAGAAGCAGGCCCTCAAAAGAGAGTCTGCTTACTTGTGCATGACAGATTGTTAATTTAATGTTCAATTAGGAGGTAAGTGATGGTATCTGTTATGCAATTATTATTTTAGGCGGTTCGCACATTTGTGCAAGTAGCTTTTTAACTTCGTTTGTTTTTGGTTGAAGCACTGTTCCAACCCTTAGACTTGTGCTTTTCAGAGCTGTCGCCTTTGAACATTTCGGATACTTTACTGCCATCGTCTTCCGCATGAGCAATATATTCAGCCGCAAGAATTTCATACTGTGCGCGGGAAATCCCGGTTTGCTCTGTAAAATTTATGAATTCATGTTCAAACGCCAAACTGAGTGTTATTAAGACGCGATTGGCAAGTTCTTGCCGGAATTCATCAACGGTGCCATCAAATTTTATTGTGCGGTCGTCATCATCATCTGTGAAATCATCGGCCGCAGTATTGACGGCATCGCTAAAAAATGTAGTCATATCGTATGCCATATCGGAAGGGCTGATGTTAGGGCTACCATTCGCGTCTTTTTCGTTCAGTTTAACCTGGAGTAGCCCTTGTATGATGCTGTAGCGCATCAGAAGCACTGACATTGTTGATGTTGGCTCGAAATTTTCAATTTCTTTTTCAAGAATTTTCTGCTTGTTTGCGATTACTTTGTAGTTTGCTTTCATATGAATCTCCTTTAAGTGCCCATGACGCGTCTTACTGTTGCAATTTTTATCTCACGTTTCCCTTCCGGCAGCACAAAAGTTGGCTCAATCCAGCGGACTTCTAAGCGAGTTCGACCTTCTCCAACCCAGTAGTGGTGCCAATGAGCACGGCGGACATGTGGTCTGACCGTACGGCCTGTGCCAGTTGCTGTGGATTTCTGATATTCTGCACCGGAAACCAGCTGCATTTCAAAGCTCTTGCCGATTACAAAGCCCACATTGTAAGTTTTGACATTTACTTTTTTAGGAGTAGCACCGGGTTTGGAAACAAGGACGGGCCGCTTCTCTTTCGGGATTTTTACCTCTTTGATTTCAGCATTCTTGGATGCAAGGTAATAAGCTGCAGAAACCGCAACACGAAGATACGGCTCAATACCGGCGTTGAATTCTCGCTGCTTTTGCAGCTCTTCCTCGCTGAGAACGGCACCTGGTACGTTTGAAACCGTGGCGTCATTGACAGTTGCAGAATCAGTTCCGTTCTGAAATGCCTGCTCGCGAGCATCATTGTTGTGCCGATAAGATTCAATCAGCTTTTTGCCGTTGAGACACCACTGCATGCACTGGCAAAGTTCGATGTTATCGACATTCGGGTTCGCCTTAAAAGGAACAATCAGGAAGAGCGTATCCACATCATTTGGCCCGTGGGAAGCATCGAATTCAATGTGTACGAACATCGCATCATGATGAGAGCCAGTGGGCAGATTCATGACAAAATCTCTGTATGGCAACCGCATCATAATGTCAGAATAAATAGGTGCGTCCTCAGTCTCAGCCAATGTTCTGAGAAATTCCGGAGCGAAATTGTACACGGTTTTTGCTGCACGCCAATAGTTTGCGACGTATGCCATCGAAAATTGTGCGGCAAGTTCCCCATCCATCGCATCGGCGGCAATCTGACCGTTTTGGATAAGGCGGTGCCCAAGCGGAATAAATTCTTTCACATAATAGTCATAGCCCTTATCCAGCAGCTTGTTGGCCCCAGAATTCAAAAGAAACTGACTGCTCTGCTCGGCATACCAAAGAGCGCTGTTCACAATGATATTGTCCACAATGATACCTCACTGCCAATACAGTTTTATTGTTCCGTCAACAAAAAGAATCTGGCTGTACTCCTCGCCGTCAAGGACAATGCAGCGGTCCGCTCCGCGCTTGTGAGCGCCGGTACAATACACAGTTTTGTTATTGATAGCCGGGATGGACGGTGCCTTTGCCAAAACCAGCTGACCGCGCATTGCGCAGATATCTAAGAAAGAAATGATGTGGTCGCCCACCCCGGAAAACCTCCAATCTTGTTCACAGTGCTTTGATTTGGAAAGAACCTTCAGCACGCGGCAATGGCTCGTCTGTGACTTTCAGAACGGAGCTATCTCGTTTCTCTGTCGCGTATCGAATTGTCTTGAGAATCTCATATGCCAGTTTGCTGTTATAAGCGAGTCCTGAATTGGAAATACCAAAGTTTCCGTTCCAGCCAACGCCAATCTTTTTAAGCTGTGGAATCAGAAGGTCTCGGGTTTCAATGATACCTACTCCATTCCAGCGGGCATCATGGTACGCCTGAAGGTGCTGCTCATCGTTACCAGAAATATCAAGTGCTTCATAGATGACGCCAAATTGACCCATCAAAACACGAGAGTATGTATCCAACGCATCGGCAACGGCTTTCCAGGAAGAGACATCTAAGCTAACACTGTATTTATATGGAGCGTCCTTTCCCGGCAGTTCCCGTGCATGATGCAGTATATCTTCTAGAATGTCGCTGCACTTGTTAGATAAACTTTTGACAGGTGCCGTTACGTTTACAGCTGTCAGAGCAGCGCAAGCACTTGCAATGTCTGCTTCGCTTGCTCCATAAGCCTCTCCAACCTCTTTGCAGATAGAGGAAAAATCGTTGCTATAAAACGTTATCATAACAGCAAGAGCGTGCAGGATGAAAGAGTACTGCTTGCTCGTGAAATCAATGTACATACGGCAAAAATCCTTTCATTTTCTACACTTTAATTATACCGCGATTCGCAATTTCTCACAACGGAAAGCGTTAAATGGTAACAGTTTATACACATTCTTTTGCAATTGACATTCTCCCCCGCCTAAGCCCAACGGCTATAGACGGGGTACTCTGCCTTCAAATTTCATAGATGAATCAGTGGCAAATGAAGGCACTTTTGCTTCCTGGACAATTTTGTTGCTTTGCTGTATGATTAAAGTACAACAATTAGGACAATACAAAAATCGATAACGGCGAGGTACTGACAAATGGACGCGACAATGCAGACGGTTCTCCGGCTCCATGAGCAAGGTATACCTAGAAGAACCATTTCCAAACGTGCAGGCATCTCATTGCAGAAAGTGCGCAAAATACTGATTACGGCCGGGGCTTGGTCAGATGAAACATCAGAAAAAATCGGGAAGCTGCGTGCGAACGGTATGTCAGTTCCTGAAATTGCAGAAGAATTGGGTGTAAAAACCAATACTGTTTGGAGCTATTTGCCATACAGCAAAGGCATGTATAATCAAGAATATCCGACCATTAACGCCATTCGAGTCCGAAATTCGAAGCGAAAAGCAAAAGAAAAAGCCCTCACCTGCACGGATACCGCACAGAATGAGGGCAGTGGCGCTTGCTGAAGGATTCGAACCTTCGGACAGTCTCCCATCGTCGGTTTTCTGGACCGATTTCATCAACCACTCGAACAAGCAAGCAGATGGCGCAGAGGGTGAGATTCGAACTCACATGCCGCGATTTCCGCGACGGCAGCTTAGCAAGCTGCTGCCCTACCGTTAGGCGACCTCTGCATAATGCACCTTTTTCACATAGGTGCTTGTATGACCCCTGGCAGACTCGAACTGCCGACTCCAGCTTGAGAGGCTGGCGACTTAGACCAACTTGTCGAAAGGGCCTTATGGTGTGCCGGGTAGGATTCGAACCTACGAACTGTAACAGACCTGTTTTACAGACAGTTTGCTTTGACCGCTTGCATACCGGCACATATAAGGAGGCATTAAGCCTCGTGGTGCTCCCGGCTGGATTCGAACCAGCTGCACGTGGCTCTTCAGACCACTGCTCTACCTGTTGAGCTACAGAAGCATGGTGACCCGTGTGGGTTTCGAACCCACAATAACCTCCGCCGTGAAAGGGCGGCAACTCTACCAATTCGTCCAACGGGCCATATATAGCCGCAATCCTGCGGCGAGGGTTTATGCGATGACAAGGATGTCATCAATTTTCGTATCGAGCATTGCTGCTAATATCACGAGGTTATCGATGGTGGGAAGCGCTGTTCCGGCTTGCCATTTAGCAACCGCCTGCGGAGATACACCGAGCATGTCTGCCACATCCTTCACCTTGATGCCTGCTGCCTTTCGCAGGGCCTTGATATTGGCACCTGTCTGCTGGATATCAATAGTAGGAACGTTCATTTTTCTTGCTGCCTTTCTGTATTGCAGGCAACAAAAAAGCTGCCTGCCGAAATCTCGACAAGCAGCTATGACATGCAGTTATCGCTTAGAAGACGCACCGCATCTGTACATGGTCTGTTTTTGCCTGTCGAGGAGTATGAGAAATAAAACTGCGTTCAAAGGACATGAACTCAGAATATTCGTAACTATACTCATACGACATGACATTAACAGTGTTGCACAGCATTTTGGGGTATCTCCTTTCGTTTCGTTCTGATATTATTATACCATGTTTTTGCACATCTGCAATCAACTTGTGGTTTAGTTTTTTGGTCTGTATACTCTCCAAAACAAAAAGCCGCCTCTTATGTGAGGACGGCTTTTCTTATTGTGGCAGGGGTAACACGACTCGAACATGCAACAAGCGGTTTTGGAGACCGCTGCTCTACCACTTGAGCTACACCCCTATATAGATACTCCAGCTGGGAGTCGAACCCAGAGTAAAACGGGACTTAAAGCCGCCGCGTTTGCCAGTTTCGCCACTGGAGCATATGGCGGGTTGTACAGGGTTTGAACCTGCGGCCCACGGATTAACGGTCCGTTGCTCTACCAGCTGAGCTAACAACCCATAAATGGCAGTTGTTGTACTGCCGGACATGGTACTCCCCGAGGGATTCGAACCCTCAAAACGGTGCGGTTTGAGCGCACTGTGTCTGCCAATTTCACCAGAGGAGCTTATGGCGGGCGTAGCAGGGTTTGAACCTGCGGCCCACGGATTAACGGTCCGCCGCTCTGCCTACTGAGCTATACACCCACAAAAGTGGCAGATAATGCTCTGCCGGGCATGGTGCGCTCGCGGGAAATCGAATCCCGAACACCCCGATTAAAAGTCGGGTACTCTACCGATTGAGTTACGAGCACTTGTCGCGCATCTTCCGTGCCTTGCTTATGGGAACACAGCTTTGAGGAATCTCACTTCCGATGCGCATGAAAGTGAGCGTTGGCCGAGAATGGTCGAGTCGAACAACCGTTGTCAGGGTGAAAGCCTGATGCCTTACCGTTTGGCGAATCCTCGAATATACATTATGTATAATAGCATACACTTTAATAAGCCTGGCTGGAATTCACTCCAGCGGCATTAGAGTGACCTGATTCTGATTTTCTGCATCAAAAAAGCACCCATCAGGCGTTGTGCGTCTGACAGGTGCTCATATCGTGCAGAGTATGGAAAACAACCGATACTTGGATGATTTTATTCAACCATCACTGCACTATGATTTGCACAAACAGACAACACAAAACAGCCGAAGAGATTCCAATTGCTCCACAGCTTTTGCAATTTATTCTGTTTGTTCATCATAGCAGCAAACATCGTGCAATTTTCCTTTCATCAAATTCAGTGTCTATATTATACAATGTGTAGAATACAAAGTCAAGGCTTTTCATAAAAATAATAGCAGGCCCACGCTTATTGTTTGTCTAGCTTCCAAGCCACAATCCGCACTATCACATTCGAGAGCAATACGTCCTCATACGAGCACAGTACGCCTAAAGCGTTAGCCATTCTGGACTCGTAGTCAGCCAAAGCCAGGTCGATGGGCGCGTTGATTTCAGCAGAACCATCCGTTGTTTCCAGAACGGGAGTCCTCGTGCTTTTCCTTTTGACGCTCCAGTTGTTTGCCAGCAAGTAGTCGTACAGTGCATACGGATTAACTGCGCTTATACCTTCTCTCGATGACAGTATCGTATATGCCCGCTTGTATTTTCTGGTTCTTTCCAAGTCCCTTTCAGTTGGAGTGTGAGGGAGCCTGGTTAAGTCCATATTGCTGCGCAGGTCCGAGAGCTTTACTTTGGCAGCAATAGAATTTTGCTGAATATGCCAAAGATATTCAGCATACGATATACCCTTGCTATGGGTCAACGCACTCACAGCGTCGGCAACCTCTTTTGGAAACCCCGTTCTGATGTCTTCTATTGTGACGGACGTATCTTCGACCGTATCATGCAGAAATGCCACAGCCTCGGCTATTGGGTCACCTTTTACGCCTTCTGCTACAACCGTAACGTGCGCTTTGAAGTAGTCCTTCCCAGCCTTGTCTTTTTGCCCGGCATGAGCCTTAACAGCCCAAGCTCTGGCTTTGGCAACCATCTCAATGTCAGACTGCTTCCACTCTAAAGGAATCGTAATCTTCACTTGTACGCTTGATTTTTTTGCCAACTATATCACCTCATACATATATTATGTATGTATTCTGTGCCGTCAGTCAAACTGCTCAACGAATATTTTACAAAAAATCAAAAAGAGCCATTCATCCCACAGGCAAGCCTGCAGGTTTTCTGGCTCGCAATTATAACCCTGTTGGATATAGCAATCTGTTGCCTTGTGTTGCTCACAAAAACAAAAAAGCCGGGAAACCCCGGCAAAAATTTGGCGGTCAGAGTGGGATTCGAACCCACGGACGTTTGCGGCGTCGCTGGTTTTCAAGACCAGTTCCTTAAACCACTCGGACATCTGACCATAAAAGGATGGGGCGGGACCGAAATCCCGCCCCACAGCAAGGAGAAAAAACTATCGATTACCGTTAGTTAGAGGATGGCAAATTAGTGGATGCCCAGGGAAGCAGCATAAGCAGCTTCACGAGCGGCAACCTGTGCCTGCAGAGCAGCGATGGAAGCGGCATAAGCGGCTTCACGCTTTTCAGCAGCAGCCTGAGCTTCAGAGGTAGAAGCGTACTGGGGTTCATTGCCAGCCAGAGTGCCAGCATAACCCTTGACGCCATCAGCGCCCTTAACAGTCAGGACTTCATGACCACAATGGTCACAGACGTAAACGTTACCCTTGCGGGTCCAGTTGTGATAGCCACAGCCGGTACAGACGGTGTACTCATTGCCCCAGGTGCCATTGGCAATAGCGGCGGCAATTTCACCGTGCTCAGAAACCTCAACGTTCTTGCGAGGAGCGGTCGGAGTAGTGGTGGTAGTGCCGTTGCCCTTGTTGGAGCCGGTAGAAGTGTTGTCCTTACCGGTGTTGTCCTTATCGGGGGCCACTACGTCGCCCTTGTCATCGGGAGTGGTGGTGCCGCTGTCGCCGGTATTGTCGCCCTTGTTGTCGCCCTTATCGTCGGGGTTGGTGACATCGCCCTTGTCATTGCCCTTGTTGTCATCCTTGCCGTCATCGGGAGTGGATGCAGTAGTGGCTTTCAGGGTCAGGACATTGTCGTGAATGTCATCGCCCAGGAAGTAGAACAGGCGGTCATGGTTCAGGCTCTTGCTGGACGCGGTGTAAGTATCGCCGGAATCGGTGGTCCAGGCTTCAACGCTCTGACCATCAACGCTGCCGGGGAAAGTGGCGGTGTCAGTTTCGGTCAGCACAGTGTTGCCGTCAATCTGATAGTTGATGGTGATGGAACGCGGATTACCTTCGGCCGCATAGCAGGAAGTGATGCCGTCAGCGGTGAACCACTGGTCAACTGCATCGTACGGCAGAGTGTCGCCGGGATAGTAGTTGTAGGTGTAGCCGCCGTGGCCCTGCAGGGTAATCCAGTAACCGTAGTCATACTGGCTTGCCGGGAACGTCATAGAGCCGCCCGGAGCCAGGTCCTGGGAAGAACCGTTGCTGAAAGAGAAATGATAGGTGTCGCCGGTGGCTGCGAATGCTGCGACAGGCAGACAAGTTGCCATCATACCGGCTGCTGCAATCCCTGCGATTGCTTTGATGATTTTCTGATTACTCATGCTTGTACTCCTTTGTTATTCGATTTTTCGTCTATTTATCTGCATTTATTCAGATACCGATTTAAGGAGAAATCAGCCGCAGCTTTGCTGCGTTGCCCACCATCCGCCGCGTGGAGGCTTTCTCATGGATGGTTGACGAAGCAGATATGTGCTTCGCCAGTGCCGCAACCGTCTTCGCCACTCGACACAATTTCGGTTTGAATTTATCCCCGTAAAATCGCATGTCCATGCTGCGCGGAGAGGATAAAATTCTTCGTGGTATGGTTTCGGAGTTCCGCGCCTGATTGGCCGTACTACACGCAATGCAGTACAATACCCCAGATACCTTTGGCGAAAGGAAGCGAAAGGGTGTCTGGATGGAGAAGGGAGATGGCCTCGAACCATCGATACCCTGCTTTGCGGCAGGTGCTTTATCCAGCTAAGCTATCCCTCCATGATGGCGGGTCAAGCCCGCCAAATAGCGTTACGCAAACTGGAAGTCGCCGTACTGAGTCACGGCGCGTTCCAGGCGCAGAGGAATGGTTTTTGTGCTCTTCTGAGTGATGTCCTCGCGTGCTACCTGAGCTTCACTCACGCCAGCCGCCTGCAGGACTTCATACAGATTGGAAGGACCAGTACCAGCATAACCACAGGTCAAGCCATTAACCTGAAGCGTGAAGCCGTGCAGATGCGGTGCCAAACCGGGAACGAAATCGAGTTCAACAATGACCTCGTCGCTCTTGTCGTTTACACGGTTGACAGCGATGGCGCGGATGTTCCGGTTGCCAAACATTTCAATCAGCTTTTTTGCCGCTGCAGCGGTTTCTATGGTAGTCGTACCTTCAACATTGATAATTGCCTGTTCCATAGAATTCATCTCCTTCCTATTATCGCTTAATTTGGTGATGGGGCTTGATGGCAGGTTCGAACTGCCGACCTGCGCGTTACGAATGCGCTGCTCTACCAACTGAGCTAATCGAGCACGATAGGGTGTTTTATGCTGGTCACCCCTTGAGCGAGAAGCCAACTCGCATCCAGCACCATTCGGCAGCCACGCCGATAGATTCTGTATTGTACCCTCTTCACCGTTTTCCGGTCTTATTCGCGACTAATACCGGGACTTTCGAATACTTTCAGGCACAGCACCTGTTTGCCTATTCGTTTTGAGGCTGTCCATTAGCAATTCGACAGCGGACCACAAGTGGACCATGCTCACCAAGTTTAACGTCGTGGGTACGGTGACTGCGACGTGTGGAGCAAGTAGCGGGGGTCGAACCCGCGTCTCCGCCTTGGAGGGGCGGAGTATTAGCCGTTATACGATACCTGCATAAGATTGCGGGTGAACCCTCACTTAGCCCCGCCATGACATCCGTTTAGTAGGTCGTCATCCCCGGATGTCATCTTCACACCACCTGACAATCTTGCGAATCTCATCGTTGACGATACGCGAGAATCCAAGAAAGCGCTTGGGTGTTGGTCAACTTCAAATTTTGAGCCCTGTCGTTGATTCCCTGTCAAATCGGGTTAACGGTTGTCGTTGGGCTGTGTGTGAGACTGCGGCGAAACTTACCAGTTGCCGTGCAGCAATCTCGCCTTTACGGCTGTGTCGCGTCTGGATGCGCCCCGACTTGACGGGGATGCTCGTACGTTTGCATGCTTCTAAGACATTCGTCAGCAGCCGCAAGAGCCGCTGTCCGCCACCCGCCACGAGGAGGCCGCCTTAATGGGTGGCATGCTGTCCGCCAGATGTTGTGTATAGCATCGTATCATGTGATTTCGATACATCCAACGGATAGCGTCTGGAGCTGGAAATCGGACTTGAACCGATGACCGACTGATTACAAATCAGTTGCTCTACCAGCTGAGCTAAACCAGCAAATACAAACATTAGCCAGATGCCCGGAACACGGAAACATCTGTTGCCCACCGTCCGCCGCGTGGAGGCTGTTTACTTGGACGGCTGGCGCGGAGTTACCCGCGCCAAAGAAAGGAAGGATATTACTATGAAACGGATGATTTTCACGCTTCACCTGTGTCAGCTCAAATGAAGCCATGCGACCAAGATTGGGGAAAGGAAAACCTTGATGTCTCAGGAGCCGTTCCTCTTCCTGAGAACAATTGTATTATACCATATATGTGGTATCCGGTCAACGAAAAGACACAATATATAGTGTACAAATTGTAAACAAACATTAAGATACCACTATATCTTGTGGTTGGGGCAAGCGCATCACAAATGTCTTGTGGTTCCGGCAGATTGCAGGAAAGTCAGCAAATTTTTAGCCGAACCTACCATGGAAACCACAGCGCCACTTTTCGCGTACAGGTCGGCAATGGAATCTTCCTGCCCCTATGGTTAGTCCTTCCCAAGAAAACGCACCCACTGTGTACGCTTGATTGGCTTGCTGTCGAAAGCACAGTGCTCGTCATGATAATCCGGCATCAGTTTCCGCTGGAAACACCTCGTACACGCTGACATACAGCATCCCCGGCTTGTAGTCAGCGTACTCAACCGAGCGTTTTTGGTCGTATACTTTCACGTCTGAGTCATCGTCCGCCGTGAGCCAAAGATACTTGACGTGCTCAGCATAGCGCGGGTCTTCGATACGATAGCTCTGCCCCTCTTTGATTTTCAAATGACGTGCATTTGCTTGGGCACGCGAAAACTCAACGAATGCGCCGTAGTCGCCAATCACGATTCGGTTATACCCGCTGGCAATGACCGTGCCGCTTCTGGTTTCGAGTTTGGTCGTATCGCCGGACATATTGCACCATTCCGGCAAAGTTTCTTCAAATTCTGCCCGCACATCCTTGAAAAAGGTACGTGGGATGGGCTTGTACTTGTATTCGTCGGCAAGCTGCTCTTGAAATTTGAGCATTCGAATGCCGGTCTCTGAGATTTCATGCTTCATCATTAACTCATCCACCTTTTTTCCCACTGGTCGTACTCAGCGACTTCTCGTTTTACGGTTTTGCCGTCTTTCTTATATACAGTGATACGTTGTGCATAGTTCACCGTGTGCTTTTGTAGCTGTTGCAGGGCTTCTTTCTCAGAGTTCACCTGCTTCATCCAGAACAACTTTCCCCTGCTCACCGTAGTCACCCGTATAGCTGCTTCGGATGATTCGTGCGGCACGGTCATTCTCCTGCTCTTCGTAGGCTTTGACAATAAAATCGACATATGCTTTGAACTTCTGCTCGTCACCGTCTCGATGTGCTTCAATGAGTTTTCCAATCGTCACAACGTTGATTTGGTTCATGATTTTTTGTCCTCTCTTTCCATGCTTTAATTATACTCTTCCGTCAGACTGAAGTGTGATTTTCTAACGATTGTTAGCGAAAAATTCATAATTTGAAAGGGCAAAAGCTGAACGTTGGAACGTCTGAATCAGGGTTTTCAACCTGGTATTTGATGACTCTTTTTTGCGCCCCTAAAGCCTTGTATGTCTGCTCAGCATTCACGCATAAGCCGTTGGCAAAGAAGAGAGTGGAACCATTGCGTTCACTGATATTTTCGGCAGAATACATTTTTGGCTTTCTGATTCCGGGGTCGAGATGGATTCCACCGCGCATCAGCTTTTCAGCATAGAACCAGACATCAACGCGGGAGAAAATGTAAAGCAGCTGCGTGGTTCTGAAATAATAGAGAATCTGGTCCGCACCACTCCTGTATACCCAGCCCGGGGTGTGCCATAAAGGGTCGATGCCATCCCGATACCGCCGCGCTACCCGTTGTTCGTTCAGAGCGTCAGGCACCATGGAGAAGTAGTCCACCGAGGTTTCCAGGTAGAAATTTCCGGTATTGTGACTGTCCACTTTCGCTTCCAGGCCAAAGGTCTTACCATTCTTCTTCCAGACAATGAAATCGGTATCTTTGTCTTGATATGATTTATCCTGAGTCACGTCATCGTAATGGCTAATGCCATGATTCACTTTGATAATCGGGTCGTTAAGGAATTTGCGAGCCAAGTCTTCTCCGAATTTTCCCTCATCAAGCTGCTTTGACATCTTAAACTGACGAGGGCTTTCTTCCCAGGCTATCATACTTTTACACGGCATCTGCCGAATTTTCAGGCAGCTGCGATACGATATGTGCAACGATACGTTCTGTACAGGCATTGACAACGGCGCTGGCAGTCCGCTGTTCACGCAGCGAATGGCAGAGTCCGTCGAGTTCGGATTCCGTGAAGGGATAGTCTGCCGAAGCAAGGAACTTCTTGCACAGTTCTTTCATGTCATCGTCGCCTAAAGGCTTGACGCGGTGTTTGAAAGTGAATCGGCGAATGAGGGCTTCGTCAAGGTTATCGACGCGGTTTGTAGTGCCAATGAGAATGACGTCATTCGGGAGCCGGTCAAGTTCCTGCATCAATGCGATGGTGACGCGGCTCATTTCAGCGACATCATCGCGGCTGCCACGACACATTCCGATGGCATCAATTTCATCAACACAAAGAACACAAGGCGTGCGCTTTGCGTAATCGAACACTCTGCCGATGTTCTGCTGTGTCCGGCCAAGAGCAGAATTGACAAGGCCAGAGAATTTCAGGAAAACAAACGGTAAATTCGCCTTGTGTGCAATGTAGCGGGCCAATTCAGTCTTACCAACACCAGGAAGGCCCGTCAAAAGCAAAGAGCAAGTATAGTGGATGCCAAGCTCCTTGATGGCTAAAGCTGCTTTTCTGGTGGCCAAGAGCTTGTTGATGACTGTTTCTTCCTCCTCGCGGAGCAGGAACCGGCTCTCAGGGAAATTCGTGGCATCCTCCGCAATCAAGAGGTTTTCCAGGTTGGCGGGCAGCTGAATCAGTTCCGGTTTCAGAAGATTCAACTTTCTGAGTTCGTTTTCTTTGAACCTGGCGTCCTTTTCGGGTACATTCTTTTCAAGCATGATTCGGCACTGAGTCTGCGCGTTTCGAATATCGCCATCCACCACAAATCGAATTAAATTACGTACGTCGTCTGTCATTTCATTTCCTCCTAAAAAAGAAATAGGCCGCCAAATGGCAGCCTGTTAATATGAGGTTATATTCCGATTTTTGTTTCTACTGCAAATAGTGTTTACCGTCGAAACAGAGAGATTATATTCAGTGGCAAGCGCCTGCACCTTCTCGCCTTCCCTGTGGCGTTTAGCAATCAGTGCATTACGTTCCGTGTTTTTTCGCGGACGGCCGCGTTTCTGTAAAATTCCAGCTCTGACATTTTCCTGATGAAACGTTTCATAAATCGCCGTTTTAGAGATTCCGTATTCCTTGGCAATAGTGCTGACCGAGACCCCTCTTTCGATTTTGCTTCGAATATCGGAATTCCTTTGATTGGTCTTGTCTTTCAGCGCCTTGTGATAGTATTCCTGACAGGTTTTTCCAACTTGGCGCATGTCCTTGTAAAGAGTGGATTTTGAAATACCGTATTTCTCACAGATGTCTTTTGAGGACGTTCCTGCCTCATAATCCGCAAAAATCGCCTTGCGCCTTTCATCCAACTTTTTGGAATTTGTATGTAAATGCCCTGCAAGGACGGTACGGACACTGCTTCGAGACAAAAAGTATTTTTTGGCGATTTCCTTATCAGTCATTCCGGCTTTCGCATCTTCCAACATAGCCGCATTGCGAACTTTCGTGGCAGCAGACTGCTTTTTCTTGTTCTTCTTAATCGTAGCTTGAGCGTATTCAGAAACAGTATAGTAGCATTGCTGATAGGTCACGCCATGCTTCTTTGCGATTTCAGCAACCGTCATCCCGGCTTTCGCATCTTGAATCATAGCTTCGTCGAGAGGTGCTCTTTTTGCTTTCTTTGCAAGATTCTTTTCTTTTGCTAGGTCTCTCACCATGGCATAGCAATAAGAGCTTGAAAAATACGTTTCCTTGGCGATTTCCTTGACAGTTTTGCCAGAAAGATACATTTCCCGAACCTTTTCGCGGTCTTCTTTGACCTGCTGCTTCGCAACGTCTTTCTTTGATGCAGCCATGCAATTATTCCTCACTTTGACAACTTTTACTTTTCCCTGGGCCTGGACTATACCGCTTCATGGCGCGATATACGCTTCCCTTTTTGAGCCCGTATTCTTCCGCAAGCTCTTTGACAGAAACGCCGTTTTTGTATTTCCTGACCATCTCGGCGTTTCTTTTCTTGCCAGTCTCGATACGGTTTTGGCTGTGGATTTGTCGGCCATTCTTTCCGTGCGCATGAAGAATCCGATAAAAGAGCGTTCCACTGATGCCGTATTTTTCCTGGAGCTCCGGAGATTTTACGCCCATCTCATATTCATGAATCATCTGGGTTTGCCAGGCTTTCTTCTTTGCTTTCCTCTGCCGGGCCTGTTCTTTGTAAAAGTCCTTCAGACTATATCGGACAGTAGAAACACAAATTTGATACTTTTCGGCCAGCTGTTCCTGGGACATACCGTTCTTGGCATCCTCCAGCATCTTTTCATTTCGTGCCCTGACTTTGTCATGAGTTAGACACACGTGGGTAATCTTGTTAATCGGCATTTTCGCTATTCTCCTTAGCTCTGGCTTTTACGTTATACTGGTAAATCCCATTTTGATGAAGGATAAGGTAACCTAGTGAAGGGCTGATATTTACCTCCCTGCTCAACTCGATAATCGATTTTCTAGGATTTTTCTTGTAAGCATCAAGAAAAGTTTGGTTCCGCATCTTTTTCTCTTTTTTGAGAGTCGTTTCAATATGATTGTATTTTTGGCTTTCGTACTCTCCGCTCGAATGCAAGATTGCATAAATACGCTGCATGGAAATGCCGTACATCTTGCCCAATTCTCTGGCCGTCATACCGCCTTTATACTGTTTAACAATTTGCTCATTTCGAGTGGTAAGTCTCTTTCTCTTTTTTTCAAAATAACGAGGCGGCTCCTGCGTACCTTTTAGAATCTTGTAGCACATCGTTTCTGAAAGATTATATTCCCTCGCGATTTCTATAATCGATTTTCCGTTTTTGTAATCTTCAATGATGCTTTTATTGCGGTTCATGCGTTCTTCTTTGTTTGACATAAAGCCTCCGATAAAAAGAAAGAGCAGGTTCAAAACTGAGCCCGCCCTAGCCTTTCGGTCGGATTTTGCCCGACCAACGATGTTTTTTGATGCCTTTCGTTCTATATTTTGTATTATATGCAATTCGCACAGATACACAATGTTTTTCTTTCTGGTAATTTATGGTAAGTATTGTGCAAAAAATAAGACCACTACCCTTTTTGGGGTAGTGGTCTTGATTGCTATTGCTTTCGCACAATCAATTTGTATGATTTTGATTTCAACGCTTTCTGCTGAAAGAATCCGAATCAAAGTTTCGTTCTAGGAGTATCAGCTGTTCGATTCACCCGGCAGCCACTGCTGCGGATAAGCACGAAGGCGGTTACTCGGCACGCAGTCATTCAGAGCAGAGTTCTCAGCAAGCGCCATATCAATGATGTAGTAATCATTGCCGTTGCGCATTACATCGACGCTCCACTGCCCTGTCAACTCAATGCGAGGAATAACCTTCTTCAGCTCAGCCAGAACAGTTTGAACGCTTTCGTGGTAACGCTGGTTCAGAATGTCTTCATGCATCTTGTAGACAACATAATCATGGCGTTCCTGTGGGCTGCTGACTTTTTTGAATTCGTTCTTCATAACATCGCTGCGCCAATAAGGACTTGCGCCAAGAATTTCCTTTGTATCAAAATCCACAAACACGCGATATTCAGTGTGCAGCGGCAAACCGTTGTAGATGGTGGGGTTATTTTCTTTGTCCTTGATGTATTCTCTGACGACCCACTCGTTCGTGGTGTTCGCGCCGTAGAAGCAGCGATTGTTCAGAGGGGATGCCATCGAGCATGTCAGATGATTCAAAAACAAGAAATACTCGCCCATCTCATTGATTTCCTTCGGGTTATGGATATGAGCGTTGTGGAATTCGTATTTGGAAGAATACGTGCCCGTTTTGATAAAATAGTCTTCGTATCCATCAAGATGGAAGACTTTCTGGCAATAACGGTTCACGATTTCCTTTGTAACGGGATTCAACGTCTCGAAACCAAGGCGGGTAAGCTGCAGCATGGTGATAGGTACGCGAAGAATTTTTGTGTCCGGAACCTTGAAAAATGCACTGCCGTACAATCCCTCTACCAGAGGAGGAAACCAGAAGCCCATAGAGTTGGGGTTCATCTCAAGCATCTGATAAGTGAAGTCATCAAGGTCGAGGATGTCAAGACCTTGACGGAACATGTTGTAGTAGAACATTTTTGTGCTGTCGTTCTTTGCATTCTTGTAGCCTGCGTAGTTTTGAAGCAGTTCCTTGTACGACGGCTCAGAAATGTCAATCTTCATCAACTTTCCGGTGAGCTGCGGACGGAGTTCTTCGGGGTAGCGTTTCAACTCCTCGTTTGTAACCTCTGTCATAAAGTCGCGGTTGGCAGAGTATGTCACATAATAGCCACCGCGTTCCGCGTTGTAGATGTACAGACGCGTTTCAAGCACCAGTTCTGTGACGATGCGGTCAATGAGCGAATTGAGTTCCGGTGGGAAGTAGACCTTTTTGTCGAGAATTGCTTTGACTGTAGCTGTATCCCACTGGAGCATATTTTCATGCAGCTCTCCGCTTTCAAGAACCTGTGTCTTATAGACCTCATCAAAGGTTTTGAGGGCATCAGGGTCAGTTTTGAGCATTGCTGCAAGCTCCTCATAGGAAAACGGCTTATCTTTCTTATCGGTTAAGATGGCGCTGATTTGTTCAAATATGTCTTTTGTTTCAGTCATTTGTGGTCTCCTTTTCTAAAAAAGCCACCGTTTCTGTAGGAAAACAGTGGCAATGTATAAGTGATATGGTTTAGCTTGCAATGTACAACTCGCTGTTGGAAATGTTCTCCAGCCAGTTTTTGTTCATTACATTACCAAAACGATATTTCTTCTGCGACTTGTAGGACCAATCGCAGCCGGAAACGACATCACCGATGGCGTTCAAGTACAGCTCGCCGCTGTAAAAGTCGATATCGCCGGTTTTGTTGAATTCGTATTCGAGCTTGTCTACATGAGGTTCACGCTTCTTATAGATATTCGAATCGAGATTCTTAGCACGCCCTTCGTTCAGTAAATAAGCCAGATGAAAGTCCGTTACCTTATCGTTACGGTTATATTTCAAGCCACTAAGGATACTTTTACTTTCATATGGGATTACTTCGTGGAAGTTATCACTGCTGATGCAAAGACCGCACATATAGTCATCTTTTTCATCGCAGTAGGCCCACCACTCCAGACTCGCCATAGCAAGGTCAGCCATCTTATCGACAGCTTTTCCGTTAGTGACCATGTAAAAGCTTCCAACGGCGATACCGCGCTCTTTGACAGCTTTCAAGGTGTATCGAATTGCCGGTATATTCAGAGAGATTTCCCCACCGGTAAAGGTAAGAGAGCTGATATAAGCTCCCTTCTCAAAGTTGTCGAGAAAAGCATCGATGTACTTCTCCTGAATATCGATGCTTTCGGCATCTCCGCGCAGGCAGTGCGCACAGCACATATTGCATCGGCGCGTAACTTCTATGAATACGTTGTTTGCGCTATAAATACGCATTTTTTCATGCCCTTTCTGTTATTCTTCCTCGCAATCCTCGTAGTCGTCCATGAAGTTCTCGTTGCGGTCAACGACAACATTCACATCCGGCGGAGCGATTTTAGTCAGACCATAGTTCAAGAAGAACGAGCCGGGAATGTCATCGACATCGCCCCAGTTCCAGCAACCACAGTTGATTTCCAGCTGTCGTTTGCCTTCATCCGTCTTGAGATAGTCCTTGACAGCACTGCGCAGGACCGTTTCGGGGTCACAGATTTGCTCCGGATTGTAGCTAAACTGAATCAGTGTGCATTCCGTTGCGGATAAGCCAATGACCTCATTGGCGACGATAGTGAATACTTCCATCGTAAGTTCCCTCCCCTCACGCGTTGACGATACCGCCGTGCTTGGCCAGAACCGCGTCTACGGTTTCTACGGGCACATACCCGTAGACCGTAGCCAGCGGTGCCTCGTCGTCTTCAGCAAACGGCAGAAACTCTTCGACCTCCTCAGACAAGTAGCTGAGTTCGACCTTAGAGTAATTGCCGTCCGACAGGTCTTCGTTCGGTATGCAGTAGTGCATGCTGCTTGCCTGAATCGACAGGTTGAAGCCGTCTGCACAGACTGCAATCGGCCGAAGCGCAGGGGTGCCGAAGATGGTTTTGGAAAAGGTCTTGCGGAGAAATTCGTTAACATTGTTGATAGCCATAGCGGTATACTTCCTTTCTGTTGTATGAGATGTTTTTTGTCAGATGTACTTTTCCCAGAAGCGCTCGAACTCTTCGTCCGGCATCTGGGCTTCGGTTTCATCCATCACACGGTCGTAAGTATCACTGGAAATGTCGGTCCCGACAAAATCAGCAACAGCCTCATGTCCACGCTTTTGGATGGCATCCTTCAGGATAGCCCAACGACATCCGTGAATGGCATCATCCAGCGTTTTGTTGCCATCAGGCTGCCAATACTCGCCTGTCTGCTGAATTCTATAAAACTCATCCAGCGCATCATCAACATTGTTTTCGAGAAGAATATCGTCAATAAAATTGACAGGATAATCCTTGCCGTTGATTTTCACTTCTGCATAACTGAAACAGTCGTCATCACACGGCATTGCTGCACAGGTGACGTCGAAAATTTCGTGCGTTTCCTTGTTTACCTTGCAAGGCAACTGGAATGTTGCTCCGGACTCGAAGTAAGAAAAGACGACCGCTTCCTCAACATCGTTGTCGGGGCATTTCGCAGACTGGATGAATTCCGGCATAGACAGCACATCAATAATCTCTCTTCGGTCACCCATGGCAGGATAAACCTTCATGATTGTATAGCCATCATGCTGTAGCTTTCGGATAGCACGGCACAGGTCCACACGGATTTCGTGTGAATCCATAATGGTGCCACGGTCATCCTTAGGTAGGAAGATTTCGATAACTTTGTTGATGTCAGGGGTTTCGGCAACGAAGTAGACTTTGTCATCGTAAATTTTGAACATTACATTACGCTCCTTTTGGTTCATACAAAAAAGGCGGGCTCCCTAAAAACAGGAAGTCCGCCCTTTAAGCGAAATTGTGAATGTACGAAAGGCATAAAACCCTTTCGATATGGAATGTTATCTATCGTACAATTTTTATTGTAGTCGGTTCGCACAAGCACGCAACTATGATTTGGGATTTGAACCGCAAAAAACAAAATGGTCAGACAGAGCTTGCGACTTTGTCTGCAATTTAATTTATTGACAATTTGGTGCTGTGTTGGTATAGTTAGAGTGAAAGGAGGGTTGTATTGCAATGGATATTTATCAAGAGCAAATCAGAGACATCTTTGGCACCACCGACCTTAATCAACTGCGCCAGTATGCTGCACAGCTCAAAAGTGTGCCATGCACTCAAAAAAATCCACGCAATGCGGGAAGGAAATCTTGTTTATCTGAAGACCAGATAGTCGATATTGTGGAGCTGCATAATTCCGGTTTTAGTGCAGCTGCTATCGCGGATAAATACGAAGTTTCCCGCCAGACGATATACAAGTATCTCGACAAAGCTCTGCATTTCAGTGACGACCCGAATTATACTCTGCGCATCAACTACATGAACAGGCAGCAGCTCTGTACTACAATTGATGTTGATTTCCGCCACGAAAAAATCAAAATCAAAAACTATACAGATAAAATCCCTCTTCGCGCATTCGGTGTGGTGGAAGAACCTTCGTGGAAAGATTTCGAGATTTTCCTGCAAGACCGTTGCCTTCCTGCGAGCCGGGCCGGTATCAAGGAAATTCTGCGTGATATGGGCGTTCCTTTTTATGACCCGCTCCTTATCATCGAGAAGACGGAAGGCCGCATAGCAGGTGACCATCAGTGGATGCAGCTTATTAAGAGACCTGCCGCGTAACAGGAGGCCAATATGCAGCTTGTTGACTTCAACAACTTAGAGCCGCAAGAAACTCTAAATCACACATCTAAAGGCAATCAGCTGAAATGGAAGTACAACGGTTACTGGTATAAGGCTGACCACATGGGATACGAAGGCTTAGCCGAAAGCATCGTGTCTGCATTGCTTGAAAGGTCCAGCATCAAGTACCCTTTCGTGAAGTACGAATATTCCAAGATTTTATATCACGGTCGGACATACAATGGATGCAGAAGTGAGAATTTTATTCTCAAGAACAGCAGAGCCACGCTAATACCTCTCGAAAAGCTCTATCGCAGCTATACCGGTGGCAGCCTTGCCATTGATACTGCAAAGCAGGGTGATGTCCAAGAAAGAATCAAGTTCTTGGTTGATTTCGTTGAGAAGCATACCGGAATCAGAGACTTTGGACCATATCTGACAGCAATGCTCGAAGTTGATGCTTTCTTCTTGAACGAGGACCGCCACACGAATAATATCGCTGTTTTGTATGACGATACCGATGAGACCTATTCGCTCTGTCCGTTGTTCGACAATGGCTTGTCACTCTTATCCGACACCAGTTTGGATTTTCCTTTGGAACGACCATTAGAAGATTGTCTGCAAGCAATAGAAGCAAAGCCGTTTTCGCGGCATTTTGATGACCAGCTTGATGCTGCAGAGGGATTATATGGCATCCAATTGAGATTTTCTTTTGGTTCGCATGATGTAAAGGACATAATCGATGTATTCCGTTCTGAGTATGGCAATGACATCTGCAATCGTTGTGAAGCGCTTATTCGTCGGCAGATGCATCATTATAGCTATCTCATACAAAAATGAAAACAGGGCAACGGCCATTGCGGTCGCTGCCCTATTGTTTTGCGCTGCTGCATGAAAAAAGCCGCCCACCAGAAGGTGAACGGCGCTGTGATTAGCTGTTAATGTTCTGCGCTTCAGTCAGATGATTCGTCGCAGGTGCTTCAGAGACGCCATAGGTATGCATCAGCGTTTTGATAGTATCCTTTGCTTTGCAGCCCATTTTCAGGAGCACAGCTGCTGCTTTGGTGCGTTCTTCCGAAGAAAGCTCATCAGCAAATTTATCGATTTCTTTGCACATGAATTTTAGCCCCTTTCCTTTAAGGTTTGCAAATTCCGCAAGCCGAGTACCCTTCTTGGATGAGTTCGTCACGCGAACCCATATAGTCGATTCGATTCTTCTGGCTCATCGATTCGACTGCAGAGCAATCGGGCATGTGGAACTTCATGGTGCTCGTGTTCAGAACGTATGTCTCGTCTATCACAAGAGGGCTGCTGTTATGTTTATCCTTGGAGTCTGCAGCACTACCGGCTTCAACCCGATTCTCATCATGATATTCGTCGGATGTGAAACTCACTTCTTTGCCATCAGATGAGCAGTAAATATCACCCAGCAGGTCTGTGCGATAAACCTCGACACCTTTGTTTTGCAGCTTGTCGAGTGTTTCCTGATGTGGATGACCGTAACTGTTCCCTGTGCCACAAGAAATCACAGCATATGTTGGATTTACCGCATCCAGAAAAGCCTCTGAGGTAGATGTACTTGAGCCATGATGCCCTACTTTCAGAACCGTTGACTGAATGTCTTGTCCCGATGCAAGTATCACGTTTTCCGCTTCCTGTTCCGCATCTCCGGTAAAGAGGAACGAGGTGTCTCCATAGACAATACGCAAAACAATCGAAGTATTGTTCGTGTCATCGGGAACAGAATTAACACCAACTATCGTGAATTCCGCTTCCCCCAGAGTGTAGGTTTCACCCACATCCGGTATCGTGATGCCTCCGCCTTTTTGCTCCGCGTAGCTTGCAAAGTCCCGAAATGCTTTGCTGTCGTATTCTGTCACAGGGCATAGAGTCATGTCCGCAGTGACGGCCTCAAAGGCACCGGACAAACCGCCGATATGGTCTTCGTGTGCGTGGGTTCCAACGACATAATCCAGGTGTCCATCGGTTTCACGCTGCATGACAGAGTAAAGAACGTTAGAATCATCGACATTGCCGCCATCAATAAGCATTGAGTGGCCGTCGCAGGTGATAAGGGCGGAATCCGCCTGCCCTACGTCTATAAAGTGAATGGTAAAGCTGCCGTCCACCGAACCGCCAGCCGTCTGTTCACTGCTCACAGTGCTTTCTGAGACAACCCCGATACTGGATGGACTTTCCGATATTATCGGATTCTGACCGCAGCCGGTGAAGTTGAGTGCAAAGAGCGCAGCGATGATTACCGCCGTGCTCCGGAATAGATTGTTTTTGAGTTTCATACTTTTTCTCCTTTCAACAAAAAAAGCGGACCTATCCCGTGATGGGATAAGTCCGCTTAAAATACAGATTGTGAATCCTACTGATTTTTAGTATCTGTTCACATTTTATATTGTACGGCGTTCGTATATTTTGGCAAGCGCTATTTTTCGCCAAACTTAATGTCGATATATACAATTTCAAAGCACAGTGCAGCGCTCAAAATAAATCCGAAAACAATGTAGGATGGATGAGTCAAGGAGCAACCGAGATTTGCGGTATACCAGTGCCAATATTTGATGTAGAGCGCAAGAGCCACAACCGGCAGGACCAGATACCAGATGATTTCCAGCACAATTTTGATGTCTTTTTGCATTTCACTCGCCTCGAAATTCGAGCGGAATCATGGTCCGGCGCTTCTGGTTTTCTGTATACCAGAAAGCACCAAGTCCGGCCAGGATAGCGAAAATGATGATTTTCAAAAACTTCTTCATTTATTTCTCCTTTTATGCTGCGGATGCAAAAATGTCACCGCAAGGGCAATTGGCAAACATATCGGTGCGCCAAGTGACGCGTAATGAAACTATAAGTCAGGGCTTGCGCCCTGTGGCCCACTTCGCCAATGTTATAATTGAGAGCCATTCATCCCACAGGCAAACCTGCAGGTTTTCTGGCTCTCAATTATAACCGGCGAACCGGTTTAGGCGGGGTTGTTGACTGTGTCGATGTGTGTTTGCTTATTGCACTTATAATTCTAAGCCGTTCGCATAGCTGGTCAACTGCCTCACCACCCAAAAATTTCTTTGTAAACAAAAAAATAGCCCGCACAGAACCGAATCTGTACGGGCTATTATTAGTTATGGGGATGTTCGTGGCAGGGTTCAGGCGGCATACCATGCGGGTCAGGCTCGGGGAAGCGACCATGGTCCCCGATGATTTCCGAAGTGCGGATACCATTGGCTTTTCGGCAAGCCTCGATGGTCTTAGAAAGCACTTCCTTGACATCGCGCGGGTTCTTGATACGACGGATATCGATTTCCGGTGTCATGGCATCCGTGGAGCAGAGATGGATGCTACCTACACGGCAAAGACGCTCATAGAAGTTTTGCTTGAACGCGATGTCCCGGACGCGGTACAGCTGAATCTCATCCTCGCGCAGGTTAAAGCAGCCACGCTGGATGATGAGTTTGGTCTCGGTCAGGGTGTACTTCGTAAAGGACAGTGGCAGAGAAAAGATTGTGTGGCGTTTTCGGTCGGTCCAGAGAATTTTCTCCTTGTCCAAGTCGATGCCGAACTCGCCGTTTTTGAGGGTGGACATGGTATGGCTCCTTTCGTGATGGGATTTGTTTGGGTTATTGGTATTTGAATTTGGTGCGGGATGGCGGTTTGTATTATTTACATTATACCATTCATTTTCTTGATATGCAATTATCATTATCAATAACTCAGTCAATATCTAAGTTGCCGAAATCCTCTACGGGAGGCTCGTTGTACCAGTCGCATTCCTCTATTTTCCATATGCTAAATCACACTTTTTCTCAAATTCTTTCGTGTTGTTAAGTGCGTGTTCCATTTATTCTCCTTGACAATTTTCTTGATAATTTAATTTGTAACAGCCATGGCAATATTTCATTGTATTTATAATACTTTTTTGAATAATCATCCTTCGTGGCAAAACAAATTCTGCTTCATATCTTTCAATCGTATGTCTAGGCTCATATAACGGACATATTAGATTTGGGCAAATGACAGGTGTTCCTTTTGGAATAAGAAGCATTATTGTGTTTTTATTGCTTCCATTAAATTTTTCTTTGCAAACACCTTTTAGTGCTGTCACACTTAAAAATTTTGGTATAATATGATTGTGATTATACGACCACTTCTCTTTTTCCCCTGTTACACGAAAGCAAATAACATTTCTGTCAATTTTGGGGGCGGTATCAAAGCATTCATCCAGCTCTTGTATCAATCTCCTTGTATCACTAGAGCCTTTTTCCATTCCTAAAAGGTAACGGTTAATGCTTGCATATCCACAGCCACAATAATTTTCAATACATGATAATTTACATTTCTGCTTTAAAGAAAGCTCTTGACAAAGAAAACAATCATTTTTGTATGGCAATACATTTTTGTTATATTTGTTCGCGAAATTTTGGAATATATGGTATTCCCATAAATTGAATTCTTCGTTGTTTTCAAATTCCGTGAATGTTATCCATTTGCTATTTACAAGAAATTTTCTTTCTATCATATTTTTAACAATCTTTGTTTATTATAACTCTCAATTATCCGACTTCGCCGCATTGCACTTTTTGCACAGCATCTGCAGGTTGTCATCCGTGGTGTGCCCGCCCTTGCTCCAAGGAATGATGTGGTCGCCTTCCATATCTTCAAAGGCGTACTCGGTGTTGATGCCATTCGCAACGCACAAGGGGCACTTGTGACCCTGCCGCTCATAGGCGCGAAGCTTCTGAGATTCAGTAAATGCACGAAGGGACAGGTGCTTCTCATCCCGCCAAGTGCGGTCAGAGAGGATGAACGGGACAATGCCCGCCTTTTTCGTCACATCATCGTCCATCACGAGCTTCTTGATGTCAGATTCCAGAGCGTTGCTGTTGTACTGCTTTGCATGGTACTTGTTGTAAAGCAATCCCCACGCCTGCGCATCCGTAATTCCCTTCCGCTTCGTCGGGAACAGCATCTTCGCCCAGTTGATGACAGACTGAAAGTAAAGCCAGAGGTCATTGGCGTCCTCGTCATGCTGGTGAACCGCCATGTACATCTGCCCGGATTCCAGACCATCACGGTCAGCAATCCATGCCAGTGCCTTTTCCAGCAACTCCTGCCGAATCGGGTTGCCTTTCAGGTATCCGTCAGCCATCTTCGCAGCGACACAGTTGCGTTTCGAGAAGTAGTTCTTCGCATCGGCCAGCCACGGCCCTGTGTATGTAGCGTTCAGCAGCTCCTGCGGAGTCAGAACCTCGCCAGCAATGTTAATGCGCTTGAACCATTCCAATTTTTCGGCTTCGGTGCCTTCGCAGATGTAGACCGTCAGTTCATAGTCCAGAATTGCCTGCTTTTCCTCGTTGGTCAAGTTTTGGAAGAACTTGTCATTGCCATTGATTTTGATAGGAAAATCCTTGTTGATGTACTGGGCAATAGAGACGGTACGCTGCTGCCCATCAAGAACCTCGTATGTGTCAGCACCGGTCTTAGACCAGTACATAACATTCAGCGGGAACCCGTTCATTACGGAATCGATGACGGCTACACGCTGCTTCTCCCCATAAATGAACTCACGCTGGAAGGACGGGCGAATCGTAAGACGGTCATTGTAGCCAAATACACCGCCATCGCCATTGTCTTTGTAGTTCTCTACAAGGTCAGATACCTTGATTTTGGTTTCGGTAATTTTCATAGTACAATTTCCTTTCTGTTATCAGTGATTTTTATTACGCTGAATTTTTTGTTTTGATGTGTTTGATAATATAGTTCTGCAAGATAAAGATAATGATAAACAAATCCGTTAACATTTATGCTCATAGAAGATTTGCCTTCTGACGATATGCCGTATGCTCCTCTTGCGTAAATATTTAATTCGTTATTGACATCAAATACCAAAGTGAATAAATCAGGAACTATTGCAGCATTGCCATTATCAGAAATCTTTTTTTGATTGCGAAAATCTATATCTATTGATGCCTCATGCAAAATAGAGCATCTAAGCTGATATAATAATTCTCCGTTTTCTTCTGGCATCAACCCATACCGTGTTTCTCTGTTTTCTTCGTTTTTTTTCGCATAGTTATTCATTTCCGATTTTAACGATTCGTCGCAATTGTGGTCGTTTTCCCAATCGTCAATCCACATTTGAAATCTTTCTCTATCATGATTTTTATTATAGTATCTTCCGTTATTGTAATAGTTTGGAAATTTTTCCTGCAAATATTTGTCACTTTCTGCATTAGCATTAAACCACTCATCTGGATATTCTATATTTGCACACTCTGAAATGATAGCAAATGTTAACGTCATTGCAGAGAGATAAGCACCTGATTGTAATGCTGTTTTTGCATCATCTATTAAATCAAGAATTGTGTATTCCGAACTTATACCTATAGATATCTTTTCCATTTCTTCTCATCCTTTGAAAATTTGGAATTTCCTCGTGGCTTTTTACGCACCCACTTTCCTACGAATCAAAACTCTACGATACAACGAGACGGCTTTTCCGTTATGAGTATAAACAAGGGAGTGCATACTAGCGGTTATATGACCTTTGCCGCCTTGCTTTTTGTACAATTCTACCCATTCATTACCAATTTCCTTTATTCCAAGTTCTTCTACAGAATTATTAAGGTCCATGCCAACAATCTCAAACTCATCCGGATTATACTTGTCAAGAAACGTGATAGGTACTCCCATGATTCCATTACATTTGCGGCTGAATGAACAATCGCTTGTACTTCCTTGCTCCGTTGATGACCGGCTGGTTAATTCCGCTGTCTGCATACCACAACCCGTTTGAGAAGCCCTTTCCTTCACTTTCGGTTGCTCCGACAATGCGGAATTGCTTGTGGTTGAGTTTGTCAAGGAATGTGATTGGCACGCCCATGATGCCGTTACACTTTCGCTCGGATAACAATCCTGAGGTAAGGTGTAATTCTGCGTCTGTCTGTCTGTCTGTCTGTCTGTCTGTCTGTCTGTCTGTCTGTCTGTCTGTC
>OLON01000015.1_pt1 | contig 142868 bp, 172 predicted proteins | sample 1672691 | NCBI WGS metagenome assembly OLON01 (sample SAMEA3136714, study PRJEB25190) | human gut metagenome | biome: human gut; feature: human-associated habitat; material: faeces | place: Austria | collected 2013
CCTATCCCCTATATTTGTGGCCTCGGAGCAAGGTTTGGATACGAGCATATGAAGCGAGTGTTCAAACCGCCGCGACTAAAGTCACAAATATAGGGGATAGGCTCTCTTTGTGAGCGTCTGTTTATCTAGATAAATCAGAACTTCTTGAAATATTTTTTCGTTTCTGCCACGACAACTCCATTCAATGCGAGAAGCGCAATCAGGTTTGGAATCGCCATAAGACCATTTACAATATCCGCAATAGTCCATACAGCAGAAACAGTCATGTAAGGTCCGATAAATACACAGGCAATGTAAATCCAGCGATAAGCACGAACTACTTTTTTGTTATTTCCTGTAAGATAGTCAAGACATCTTTCACTGTAATAGTCCCATCCAAGAATTGTAGTAAATGCAAAGAATACAAGGCAAAGCATTAAGATAAAGGCGGATACTTTTGCAGGGAAAGGAAGTCCAACCTGGAATGCTCTTGTTGTAACAGCAACACCTTCAAGTCCCTTGTCCCAGCTTCCGGTAATGACAATGGAAAGCCCAGTCATTGTACAAATGATAATGGTATCAATAACCGTACCAAGCATAGATACAAGTCCCTGTCTTACAGGTTCTGTAGTCTGTACAGCAGCAGCAGCGATTGGTGCACTTCCGATACCGGCCTCGTTAGAGAAAATACCACGGGCAATACCTTTTTGCATAGCAAGCATCATAGCACCAAGAGCACCACCGGCAACCGCACGCATACCAAAAGCACTCTGAACGATTTCTACAACAGCACCAGGAATAGCTTTATAGTTAAGGATTAAAATTACAACAGCGGCAATAATGTAAGCGGCAGCCATAAATGGAACAACAACCTGTGCTACAGCAGAAATTCTTCGAAGACCTCCAATAATAACGAAAGCAACAAAAATTGTTAAAATAATTCCGGCAATAACAACTGTCCAAGAATAATCTCTTCCAAATAACTGTACGGTCCATGCATTGTTTGCATCAAAGAAATTATTTACCGCACTGGTAATACCATTAATCTGTGAGAAGGTACCAATACCTAAAAGACCTACCATAACACCGAAAACAGCAAAGATTTTCGCAAGCCATTTCCAGTTTTCGCCCATACCTTTTTCTATGTAATAAAATGGTCCACCGACGATATGTCCATCGTCTGCAACCGTTCTGTATTTGATGGCAAGAAGACATTCGGAGTACTTTGTAGCTGTACCAACAGTGGCAGCAACGATCATCCAGAAAAGTGCGCCCGGTCCACCAGCAACGATAGCCGTAGCAACACCTACAATGTTACCGGTTCCGATCGTAGCAGAAAGAGCGGTACATAATGCTCCAAAACTGGAAATTTCTCCATGTTCTCCATCCGTTTCATTCGAGAACATATACTTAAAAGCGAGGATAAGTTTACGAACCTGAATACCTTTCAAACGGATTGTCAGAAAGATACCGGTTGCCAGAATCATGACGATTAACGGGACACCCCATACTAAATCATCAATTTTGGTTAAGATTGAGTTGATTGTTCCAAACATACTACTTGTTTTGACAGACTATGCCTTCTTAATATGAAAGGCATAATTCTATCTTTCCTTTCTTAATAGATTTTTCTGTGTGAAATACAATATGAATAACCATATCACAATTGATTCTCCTGAAAAATCATCTCGGAAAAGGGGAAACTGCCTTTGCAAAGTAAGAATTCACAGTTTTCTAAAGACACAAAAAGGACTGATACCCATTATCAGCCCTCTAAAGAGTAAACATGCATTTATAGTGCCCTGTCCTTTTGCCTGAGAGATTAGCAGATATACTGCCGTACACCTTCGGCGCTTTACATTGAGGTAAAGACTCTCCAGAGAGTAATGCTGTATTGTTATATAGCAAACAATACTAAAATAGCACAGAATAAAAGGTATTTCAACATATTTTTGAAAAAAATGCAAGATATACGTAAGAAAATTGCAAAAAGTTAGAATTTTGCTGCAATTTATAGACAGAGTGGAAACCAAGTTATGAGAGGGTAGAACTTGAGATAATAGTATATTATTGCTATAATATACTTATGATCAAAATTTTATAAATCAAGTGAATAAAAATGGATAAATATAAGGAACTTACTTTTGTAATTTGTATAATTATAGAAGCTATAAAGTTTTGCTGTACTTATATTTATCTTTTTAAGAATAGCACATTAAGGAATAGTACAGATTTTACAATGTTTAACTGTCAAAACAAAATATGTGATGGCAGCAAAATTAATTTTAAAGGAGTTTTTATAGATGAAAAAACATTTACAGAAATATTTATTTGAGGAAAAAGTTTGTAATCTTGTGACAGAAATTTCTTCAAAAGAAACAGGAGGGATACCGGAGCCGAATACAAATGTTATTTTAAAAAGAAAAATTATAGAGCAGACAGAAGAAGATTTTTCTTACCAGCCTATTCTTAGAAAAGAAGAAAATGCATATCGTTTCTTTGAACCAATCGCAAAGGAAGAACGCCTTATCGTTCTCGGTGGAGGCCATATTTCTGGATATTTATGTGAATTTGCAGCCAAAACAGGATTTGATGTCTGGGTTGTGGATGAGAGAGAAGAATTTTCCAATAGAGAACGGTTTCCTCATGCCAAAAAAGTGATTTGCGGAAAGTTTACGGATGTGCTTCCAACATTGAATATCAATAAAAACGATTATGTTGCAATTGTTACAAGAGGACATAGCTGTGACGGAGATTGTCTTTACTATATTTTAACCCATGAACTCCCAGGGTATCTTGGAATGATTGGCTCCAAAAGAAGAGTGAGTGCACAGTTTAAGATGTTTCGTGAGATGGGTGTTCCTGAAGAGAAAATCGCACAGGTACATAACCCGATTGGTCTGCCGATTAATGGAGTGACTCCTCCAGAAATTGCCATTTCTATTCTAGCAGAACTTATTTTAGAAAAGAGAACGAAAAAAACAGATGGAACGGTGCAGACAGAGCTTGACTATGAGGTACTATTAGAGTGGCTTAATGGAACTCGCCCATGTGCGATGGCAACAATATTAAAAGCACAGGGTTCTTCTCCTAGAAAAGAAGGAGCTAAAATGTTAATTTTTGAAGATAAATCCATTCTGGGAAGTGTCGGAGGAGGTTTAGCAGAGAGTAAGGTTATCGAAAAAGGACACGAAATGATTGGCAGCGGCGGGGCATTTTTATTCCATTTTGTGATGGATGCGGATGTGGCAGCGCGTGTTGGGATGGCGTGCGGCGGTACTTTTGATATGCTGATTGAGGATGTTGTTCGGGAATAACAGAGAATAGTAAAAAGACGAAATATTGAATTTAGACAAAAATTTATTGAAAAAATAAAAGAGGTAGCAATAATGAAATTGATGAAAACACAGGACGCAGTAGGGCAGGTACTGTGTCACGATATCACACAGATTATAAAAGGCGTTACCAAGGATGCAGTTTTTCGCAAAGGACATGTGATTACAGAAGAAGATATTCCAGTATTACTAAGCGTTGGAAAAGACAACGTTTATATTTGGGAAAAGGGAGAGACCAGACTTCACGAAAATGAGGCGGCAGAAATCCTTCGGGAAATGTGTCAGGGAGAATATATGCATCCGACTCCGGTAAAAGAGGGAAAGATTGAACTTGTTGCAGATATTGACGGGCTTTTAAAAGTAGACAGTGACAAAATGAAAAAGATCAATGGGATGGGGGAGCTGATGATTGCCTCCCGTCACGGAAACTTTGCAGTGAAAAAGGGAGATAAGCTTGCTGGAACAAGAATTATTCCGCTTGTCATTGAAAGAGAAAAGATGGAACAGGCAAAGGCAGTCTGCGAGGGAGAGCCAATCCTTGAATTAAAACCATTTGTTCATAAAAAAGTCGGTATCGTTACAACAGGAAATGAAGTCTATTACCACAGAATTGAGGATACTTTCACTCCTGTTATTAAGGAAAAACTTGCAGAATACGATACCGAAGTTATCGGACAGGAAATCTGTAACGATGATCATGAAAAGATTACAAAAGCAATTCTTTCCTTTATTGAAAGGGGGGCGGACCTTGTTCTTTGTACCGGTGGAATGAGCGTTGATCCGGATGATAAGACACCGCTTGCGATTAAAAATACAGGAGCGGAAATTGTTTCTTACGGAGCACCAGTTCTTCCAGGAGCAATGTTTTTATTAAGTTACTATAATGGAAATATTCCAATCATAGGATTGCCAGGCTGCGTTATGTATGCAAAAAGAACGATTTTTGATTTGGCACTTCCACGCATTATGGCAGATGATAAAATAAGTGTTGAAGAGTTGGCGGCACTGGGAGAGGGCGGTTTATGTTTAAACTGTCCAGTATGTACATTCCCAAATTGTGGGTTTGGAAAGTAAAAAAGAAAGGAAAAAATATGGAATACACGCATTTTGATAAACATGGAAATGCTGTTATGGTGGATGTGAGTGAGAAAGCAGTGACAAAGAGAGTTGCTGTTGCCAAAGGATCTATCCGCATGAGTAGAGAATGTTTCGATAAAATAAAATATCAGGACATGAAAAAAGGAGATGTGCTGGGGGTAGCCCGTATTGCAGGCATTATGGGAGCAAAGAAAACTTCCGAATTAATTCCTTTATGTCATATCTTAAATCTTACCTCTGTAACAGTTGATTTCATCATGCAGGAAGAAAGCAGCAGTATAACTGCAGTCTGCGAGACAAAAACAACAGGAAAAACGGGTGTCGAGATGGAAGCGCTGACAGGAGTACAGATTTCGCTCCTTACCATTTATGATATGTGTAAATCGGTAGATAAGACAATGGAAATTTATGAAGTCTGCCTGTGCAGCAAATCTGGCGGAAAAAGCGGTGACGTTGTCTACAGGACAGTAGATGGTGAATAATTATGCGTTATCAGATTGAAAATGGAACCGTTTCTCTTGGAGGCAAGACCATCTTAAATCATATTGATTTTTCAATAAAAGGACAGGAAAAAATAGCGGTTGTTGGACGTAACGGAGCAGGAAAGACAACGCTTTTACGTTTAATTAGTGGGGAATTATCCTTAGATAGAGATGATAAACGCTTTGGAAAAGGAATCACAACCGATAAAGCGATTTCAATCGGATTTTTGCATCAGCAAAGCTTTTCAAATGCAGAGCGGACCGTAGAGGAAGAAATATTGTCTTTAGTCAGCGAGGAGAATATTTTCTCCAAAGAAAGATATTATTTTGAGAAAGAATATGACCGGATTTTTACTGGATTTGGCTTTAAAAAAGAAGATAAATGCAAAAAAATCGGGCAGTTTTCCGGTGGAGAGCAGACTAAGCTGGCATTTATTAAGCTTTTATTATCAAAGCCAGATATTTTGCTTCTGGACGAACCAACAAACCACCTGGATATTGCATCAGTAGAGTGGCTGGAAGAATATCTTGTCTCCTATGAAAAGGCAGTTATTATGGTTTCTCACGACCGATTTTTCATTGACCGTACTGCAGAAATCATTTATGAACTTTCTGATGGGAAATTAATGCGCTATGTCGGCAATTATACAGAATATAAAAAGCAAAAGGAAAAGCAAAGAGTGTCCCAGCAGAAAAAATATGATGCACAGCAAAAAGAAATAGCAAGATTAAATGAACTGATAGAAAAGTTTAAACATAAGCCAAAAAAAGCTTCGATGGCACGTTCTAAGAAAAAAGTGTTAGAGCGGATGCAAAAAGTGGAAAAGCCAGATAAAGAAGAAGCCTATATTTTTAAAGAAAAGTTAGAGCCGCTTATGCCAGGAGCAAAAAATGTTTTAGAAACCGAGCATTTAAAGATCGGCTACAAAAATCCTATCAGGGAACTTACCCTGCGAATCCGACGAGGGCAGAAAATAGCAGTACTTGGAGCTAACGGAGCAGGAAAAACCACATTTTTTAAGACAATCATTGGGCAACTCCAGCCAATCTCGGGAAAATATATAATTGGCAATGGAATTGCAACAGGATATTTTGACCAGCATTCCGGGGAAATACAGTCAGAAAAAAGAGTAGAAGAGCATTTTGGCGAATGTTTTCCCAAATTAACAGAAAAAGAAAAACGTCAGATATTAGGAAGATATTTGTTTTCCTCTCAAAAGGCAAATGTAAAAATCAGTGATTTATCCGGTGGAGAAAAGAGCCGCTTAATTCTGGCAGAAATTCTTGAAAGCCGCCCAAACTTCTTAGTTTTAGACGAGCCAACCAATCATATGGACTTACCGGCAAAAGAAACGATGGAATCGGCATTTTCTGCATATACAGGGACAATGCTGTTCATTTCCCACGATAGATACTTTGTCAGCAAAATTGCAGATACCTTGTTATTATTCGAAGAAGATGGTGTAAAATACTATCCATTTAACTATGAGCACTATCTTCATATGCTAAAGAAAAAAAGAGAAGGCGATCAGACCTGGGCAGACGTGGTAGAAGCAGAAAATACTGCCTTAGTAGAAGGACTTCTATCCGTTCCGGCAAAAGAACGCCATCAGAGTGCCCACTTTAACACCGAACAATCCTACACAGACTGGCAGCTGACTCTCGCCAGAGAACAGCTCGAAAAATGCCAGAAAAATATAGAATACTGGCAAAAACAAGCTGCTACCGAGTTAGATAACCTTACCTTTGAGCAATACCAATCAGAGAAATGGACAAAAAGACAGAGAGAACTCCACAAACGATTTGAAGAATTATCAGAAGAATATCTACAGCAAAATCTCATCTGGTATGAGAAATATCAAGAATATGAGGAGGCTTTTTCTGATTATCTTGAATAGACAATTCTGATTTGTGCAGGCCCAAACAGACGATTTTAATGTTTCGTCAGCTTTGCCTGCAGCAAATCAGAATGCTGATTCTGCCGACCGCATAGTAAGAGTTTCAACCGTAGAGCAATATTTATCAACCAGGCACACCAACAGCGCTTCTCTACACCGAGGCAGTTTTGTCAAATTCAGCGGCCACATATGATGTGCGATAATATCCCGCTCTTTATCGGTTAGAGCAAAGCGGGCATCAGCATTCAGCAAGGCTGTGTGCGCGTGGGAGAATCCATGCCACTTATGGCTGTCATCTTTTTCGTGCCAGTCGTAAAGATAGAAGTCATGAAGAAAAGCACCGACAACGAGGGACTTTACATCTGCCCCAAGTCCGAAGTGTTTATTTAAGTAATAACATACTCTTGTGACGTACATAACATGTTTATAAGTGCTTACACTGCCGTGCTGGCAGAAATTTTTCATGGAAAGTGCCTCTTTGGTGTTGCAATATTTTTCTAATATCGTATCAATTTCCTGCATTTCTGCATTGCTTAACTTCATAGATGACCATCCTTTTTTATTTTAATAAATTTCAATATTTTTACTTAGATTACTTCTGTCTTCCAGTAGGCAGCGCTATATGGAGGAAGATCCATGCCGCCGCCAAAGTCAACGGTTTCTCCTGTAACAAGATCTGTTCCAAGACCGGAGCGCGCATTAAAATCAGCATGAAATGTGTTGGAATCAGCATTGATTGCAACAATAACACGTTCCTCATCACAGCTTCTTTCAAAAATGAGTTGTTTATCTCTTACAAGAAGATTCGCATAGCCACCGTTGTATAAAGCCGGGTGAGTGTGGTGTGCCTTCGCATAAGCGGCAATTGCATCAGAAAGTTCGTTCCATTCCGGTTTTTCAAGACGAGGACGAATCTCTTCATCACGTCCCTGTTTTTTACCTTCAATGCCCCATTCGCTTCCATAATATATAGAAGGAACACCTGGCATTCCAAATAGCAGGCCATAAATAACAGGGAGCTGCTGTTTATCCTCTAATATAGTGGCAATACGGCTGACATCATGGTTATCTACAAAAGAGAGAAGATGCTTTCCGCGGTAAATACACCAGTTTTCATAACCAAACTGGCGGTTTAAGCTGTAGCTGATCTCATGCATGTTCGCACAGTTAAAACTGGAATACAATCCTTTGTAACATTCATAGTTTGTAACAGAATGACACTTCTCATCATTCATATACATATTATAATCGCCATGTAATGTTTCTCCCATAAGAACAAAATCTTCTTTCAGAGTACTGGTAAAACGGCGTAGCTCTTTTAAGTAAAAATCACTCAGACAGTAAGCAACATCAAGGCGGAGACCGTCAATGCCATAAAGGTCTGTCCACTGTTTGATTGCATCGAACTGATGCTGTCTGACATCCGGATTATCAAGATTTAACTTAACAAGTTCGTTATGTCCTTCCCATCCCTCATACCAGAATCCATCGTTATATTCTGTATTTCCATCAAAACTTAAATGAAACCATCCACAATATGGGCTGTCCCATTTCTTTTCCTGCACATCCTTAAATGCCCAGAAACCGCGGCCAACATGATTAAATACACCGTCAAATAAAATTTTAAGACCGGCCTCATGAATAGCATCACATACTTCCTTTAAGTCATCGTTCGTGCCAAGGCGGCGGTCTACAGTGTAGTAATCTCTGGTGTCATATCCATGATAGTCACTTTCCATAAGAGGATTAAAAAGAATACAGGTAGCACCGAGCTTTTTAATATGAGAAATCCAGTCCTTTACTTCAAGGATGGAATGTCCCACAACACTGTCATCGCTGCTTCTTTCTTCATTTAAAACTCCACAGAGTCCTAATGGATAAATCTGGTAAACTACTGCTTCATCGAACCACATAAGCTGTCCCTCCTAAATATAGAAAATGCTCGTCAGCTTTAAAAAATTGAGCCTCCGAGCATTTTCATTATAGCATAAATTTTGTTAAGATTCAAATTGGAAGGTCCAATTCAGGCATACAATTTGAAGAAAAAATTATGCTGCGATATAAGGGGAGATTGCCTTCATGATCGTTGGCATCTCATTTTCTCTTTCCATGATTCTTAAATCAACTTTGTTGCGGATATCCATAGTCATTACTCCAAGAAGAGACTTGGCATCTACAACGTACTGTCCATAAATTAAGTCAAAGTGGCTTTCAAAATCTTCAATAGCTTTTACAAATGATGTCGCATTATCCACAGAGCCAAACTTGATTGTGACTGTTTTCATAATTCTACATCTCCTTATCATAAATGTATATTATACCGATAAATAGATTGCCGGTATAAAAATAAATTTTTACTAAATCGTTTTGACGATTTTGGCTTATAATATTTCATATAAGGCAAAAAGTCAAGAAAAATTTTCAGAAGAAAGAAAATCGTAAAAAAAATAAAGTGAACATATTTTGAAAGCTTCTTGCATTTTTTATTCAAAATAGATATAATAGAATGGTGAGTATAAAATAATAAGAATTAAGAAAGGAAGGATACATTATGAAAAAATTCTTATCTGTAGCTTTAGCAGCAGTTATGATGTTATCATTAGCAGCATGTGGAAGCAGCTCAAACAAGGCAGAATCCAGTTCAGAAGGAGGCAGTGCTTCTGATAAGACTTATATTATCGCGACAGATACAACTTTTGCACCATTTGAATTCACAAATGATAAAAATGAATTCGTAGGTATTGATGTAGATATCTTAGCTGCGATCGCAAAAGATCAGGGATTTAAGTATGATTTACAGTCTCTTGGTTTTGATGCCGCTGTAGCTGCTCTTGAGTCCGGACAGGCAGATGGAACAATTGCCGGTATGTCTATCACAGAAGAAAGACAGAAAAAATATGACTTCTCCGAAGCTTACTATGATTCCTATGTATGTATGGCTGTAAAGAAAGGCAGTAACATCAAGGGATATGAAGATTTAAAAGGTAAGAAAGTTGCAGCGAAGACAGGTACACAGGGAGCTGACTGTGCTGAGTCTTTAAAAGATAAATATGGATTTGATATCACATATTTTGATGATTCCGCAACAATGTACCAAGATGTTAAGACAGGCAATACCGTTGCATGTTTCGAAGATCAGCCTGTAATGGCTTATGGTGTTTCTCAGGGTAATGGTCTTGAAATCGTAGCAGAAGAGAAAGATAACTTCTCCACACCTTATGGTTTTGCCGTATTAAAAGGACAGAATGCAGATTTACTCAAGATGTTTAATGAAGGTTTAAAGAATATTAAAGCGAACGGTACTTATGATGAGATCGTTGCAAAATATACCTCAGCGAAATAATTGAGAGACGAAGTTAGGTAAGAGGTTAATTTATGAATCTATTTGGAGTTTTAAGTGAAGTCTATCCAACATTGTTGACTGGACTTACTATGACAGTTAAGATTACGATTCTATCTCTGATCATCGCTTTGGTTATCGGTATTTTCGTATGTCTTATGAATATTTCCAGTAATATTGTATTACGTGGAATCGCAAAGTTTTATATTTGGCTGATTCGTGGTACTCCGATGCTGGTGCAGGCATTTTATTTCTATTTTGCTCTGCCACAGTTAGTTCAGGCGGTTACAGGCTCACAGTTCCGCATTACCGTATTTACAGCCAGTTTAGTTACACTTGCCCTGAATGCAGGCGCTTATATTTCTGAGATTTTCCGAGGTTCTATTGAGTCCGTTAATAAAGGACAGATGGAAGCGGCAAGAAGTCTTGGTTTAAGTTATGCAAAGTCAATGCAGAAGATTATTCTTCCGCAGGCAGTGCGTATCTGTCTCCCATCTCTTGTAAACCAGTTTATCATTACGTTAAAGGATTCTACGATTCTTTACGCAATCGGTTTATCAGAGGTTATGTATAATGCAAAGATTTATGTAGGAAGAACGATGGAATCCTTTGCAACATATACATGGGTAGCAGTCTTCTTCCTTTTGATAGTGACAGTTCTGTCATTTATCTCAAGATATGTTGAAAGGAGGATGAATGCGTAATGACAACTGAAAAAGATGTAAAGATTCATGTAAAAGGTCTAAAGAAGAGTTTTGGACATGTACATGTTTTAAAGGGAATTGATGCAGAGATTAAAGCCGGTGAGGTGATCTGTGTCATTGGACCTTCTGGTTCTGGTAAGTCAACATTTCTTCGCTGTCTGAATCGTTTAGAGGAAGCAACAGCCGGAGAGATTCTTGTAGATGGACAGAGTATTACGGAAAAGAATTCAAATATTGACAAGATTCGTCAGCATATCGGAATGGTATTCCAGCAGTTTAACCTGTTCCCTCATTATACAGTAAAAGAGAATATTATGCTTGCTCCTGTAGAACTTAAGTTAAAGTCTAAAGAAGAAGCAGAAAAGAAGGCTCTTGAGCTGTTAAAGCGTGTTGGTCTGGCAGAGAAAGCAGATGCGAAGCCAAAACAGCTTTCCGGTGGACAGCAGCAGCGTGTAGCGATTGCCCGTGCGCTTGCGATGGAACCAGATATCATGTTATTTGATGAGCCAACTTCAGCACTTGACCCTGAAATGGTTTGTGAGGTTCTTGATGTTATGAAAGAGCTGGCTGCAGAGGGTATGACTATGGTTGTAGTTACTCACGAGATGGGATTTGCCCATGATGTAGCAGACAGAGTATTTTTCATTGACCAGGGTGTTATTATGGAACAGGGAACCCCGGAAGAGGTTATGGACCATCCAACAAATGAGAGAACTCAGAGTTTCTTAAGTAAAGTATTATAAAATATTTATAAATAAAAAGGCATCTGTTCGCAGCAGGTGCCTTTTTTAGGAGGTTATTATGCGAATCGTTGTAAAAGTGGGAACATCAACATTGACCCATACAAGCGGAAGAATCAACATCAGAAGAACAGAAAAGCTTTGCAAAATCTTAAGTGATGTAAAGAATGCAGGACATGAGCTTATTTTGGTATCTTCCGGTGCTATCGGTATGGGTGTCGGTAAACTGAATATGAAAAGTAAGCCCGAAGATATGCCCACAAAGCAGGCCGCAGCAGCGATAGGACAGTGTGAACTGATGTATCTTTATGATAAATTATTCAGAGAATATAATCATATCGTTGCACAGATGCTGATTACCGGGCTTGACTTTTCAAATGAAGAAAGCCACAAGAATTTTCAGAGTACATTAAACCGTCTGTTAGAGTTAAATGTTATTCCGATTATCAATGAAAATGATACCATTGCAACACAGGAAATTTCTGTGGGTGATAATGATACAATGGGAGCAATCGTTGCAGAGAATGCAAATGCAGATTTATTGATTATTTTAAGTGATATTGATGGTCTTTATACCGGCGACCCGCGTAATAACCCGGATGCTCAGTTGATTGATACTGTATTTTCTATTACTCCGGAAATAAAAGAATTAGCAGGTACAAAAGGAACAACACTTGGTACTGGAGGAATGATTACAAAGATTCATGCGGCAGAAATCGCAATGAATGCCGGCATTGATATGATTATTGCTAACGGAACAAAACCAGAACTTCTCTACAATATTATTGATGGAGAAAAGGTGGGAACAAAGTTTATCGGGAGGAAAAAAGCATGACAACAAAAGAGATACTGACACAGGCAGTCACAGCGAAAAATGCGATTAACTCAGCAGATACCGAAACTAAAAACAAGGCACTTGCCAATATGGCGGATGCCCTTTTAGCACATACGGATGCAATTTTAGAGGCAAATAAACAAGATGTGGAAGCAGCAAGAGGAAAGATTTCTGATGTCATGATTGACCGCTTAATGTTAGATGCTGGTCGAATCGAGGGAATGGCAAAGGGAATCAGAGAGCTGATTGACTTAGATGACCCTGCCGGAAAAGTATTAAGAACTGTAGAACGCCCAAATGGAATTGTCATTGAAAAGACAGCAGTTCCAATGGGAGTTATCGCAATTATTTACGAGAGCCGTCCAAATGTAACAAGCGATGCAGCAGCCCTTTGTATTAAGAGTGGTAATGTCTGTGTTCTTCGAAGTGGAAAAGAAGCGTGGAAGAGTGCGAATGCCGTAGTTACTGCCTTAAAAGAAGGTATGGTAAAGTCAAATCTTCCAGGAGAAGGCATCCAGCTTATCGAAGATACCAGCAGAGAAAGTTCTGTAGAATTGATGAAAGCAGTCGGTTATGTGGATTTACTCATTCCAAGAGGAGGTCCTGGCCTTATCCGTTCCTGCGTAGAGAACGCCAAAGTACCATGTATTCAGACCGGAACAGGAATCTGCCATGTCTATGTCGATGAAAGCGCCGATTTTGAGAAGGCATTACAGATCATTGAAAATGCCAAAACCAGCCGTCCAAGCGTTTGTAATGCAGAAGAAGTTCTTCTTGTTCACAGCGCAGTTGCTGAAAAGTTCCTGCCATTATTACAGAAAAAATTAGTAGAAGAACGAAAAGAAAAAGGTGAAATTCCGGTGGAACTGCGTCTTTGTGATAGAGCCGCTAAAATTATTTCAGGAACACTGGCTGGGGCAGATGATTTTGATACAGAATTCCTTGATTACATTCTTGCGGTAAAAATAGTAGATAGCGTGGAAGAAGCAGTAGAGCATATTTCAAAACATTCTACAGGTCACAGTGAAGCAATTATCACAGAATCAAAAGAAGCAGCAGACTATTTTACTATGAGAGTAGATAGTGCCGCAGTATATGTGAACGTTTCTACTCGCTTCACAGATGGAGGCGAATTTGGACTCGGATGCGAGATGGGAATCTCCACCCAGAAACTTCATGCCAGAGGACCAATGGGCTTAGAAGAATTATGTACTTATAAATATATCATCCGGGGAGAGGGACAGATTAGATAGTCTAGAGCATTTTTCAAACACGCTCTAAACCAACGAAGGCAGGAAACGAAATACTCTATATTTGTGACTTTAGTCGCGGCGCGTTGAATGTTCGCTTAAGCGCTCACATCCAACACTTGCTCCGAGGCCACAAATATAGAGTATTTCATTTCCTGCCTTCTGTTCACTATAAAAAAACTTTATAAATCAGTCCAAAAAGATTTGACTTTCGGAATTTCTAATCCTTCAACCATCTTCCCCAAATCTTATATATATAGCGTTGCTGTCTTAAATTTAAAAATAAACAGCCCTCATAAGTTCTTAGTATATAAAAACACGCTCTAGAGCAAGTTCAAAATACGGTTGCGTATTTTGAGTGCAGTGATACGAAGCATTTTTATATACTAAGAACTTATGAGAGCATCTGTTTATTCTCAACCTTAAGCTGCAACCTCCTGTTGTCGTTTGTCAAGGATTGCTTTATATTCATCGCAATTATCTGCTGTGATATTCTCAAGCTCGTCATCCGGAAGAATACGTTTGTCGTAGTTCCTTCTGAAAAATCCCCTTAAATATATGAGAAATGCAGAATTGTAAATCTTTCTTGTAAGTCTTAAAATTTCATCGTAATCAATCTCTTTTAAAGCATGATATAAAGCGAAGAAATCATCAGTATCAAGATGTGCAAACTGTAAAGTCTGCTCTAATAAAACATCATCGTTCTCAAAAAGAGAGATATAACCGAGAAGATACATTAACTGACGGAAAGTCATAACGAAATCATTCGGTTCAAGTGTTTCAAGAAACTGTTCAAAACAAACTTTTACTCTCCAAAGCCCCTCCTCTAAAAGATGACGGATAGAAATCTCATTAAATGGCCCTGGAATCTGAATCTTGTCTATATGTACAGTTTTTAGGGTAAGGCGCTCCATAAAACGTGCCAGTGTAACACGGCAGGCATGAAATTCAGAATAGGCATTCATATAAATAAATAAGTCTTCTGTCTCATCAAAAGAACTGTTTATGAAATCATAAAAATGAGTAAATTCATGGAAAAGGATAAAACGGGCATAACTGTCACTATAAAGATGAAAACGAGGATTCAAATGCAGAATGTACTTGCCGTCAAGAAGCTCTAAAATGTTAAAAAAACCCTCAACATATTTCTCTGCATCATATTGCACAGCCGAAATCTGCACATCCTTTGGTAAATCATACTTTTCCTTATATTCATTCCACAATTCATTAATCTGTCTTAAATTCATATGTAACCCGCCTTCCCATAACATATTGCTTATATTATATAACACTCATATAGAAATAACAACGCTCAAATAGGAGGAAGACGGATAAATTATTGTGATTTGATTCAACAGACGGAAAAAGGGAGGCTAGAGCATGTTTCAAACACGTTCTAGAAGGTTTTACATAATTTCTATTATTTGAATTGAAATAGCAGGTGGAAGGTTTGTCAAATCTTTCCTTAAAAACTTATTTTCCAATATCTGTACCAATACTACATTGAGGCGGCCAAAAAACAGAATCCCGAAAGCTAAGTACTGTATATCTGTGGCCTGGGAGCAAAGGTTAGATGTGAGCGCGTAAGCGAACGTTTAACCTGCCGCGACGAAAGTCACAGATATACAGTACTTAGCTTTCGGGATTCGTCTGTTACTTCAATACTATTCCGCTTTATAGTAGAAAAAAGTTTGCACCATCAATGTGCCTTCTTCTAAATCCTTCTGGCTTACCCAGTCTCCGAAAGAAGAAGTCCCTCTTTTTGGAAGATAATGGGGATCCATTAACAGATATTTATCTTTTTTTGCATTATAATCAACAATAGTACCGTAATGTCCTGGAAGATAGGCGATAGCAGTATCTCCTTCTTTTAACTTTTCCTTTAATTCTTTAAAGGATTCGCCGCTTCCATCGTAGGAGAATCCATATTTATAGCCAAATTTTTCGGCAGCTGCCTTAAAGAATCCGCTGTCAGTACCACAATCTTCGATGCGGTAATGCTTATCAGAAGCGTAATGTGCCAGTTCATAAGGATCAGGAAAATGGCCACTTAAAGAGTAGATAGCATTTACTGTGGCAAAAATACCGCAGCCGGAAGTGCAAAAATTATTTGTGTCAGTATCTTTTGTGGTTTCATTGCCGTAATGATGCTTTGCCCAGACAGGGTCAAACTGGACAAAAACCTGAAGATTTTCTTTTTCGATTGCTTTTTTATTACGGGTCAGACGCCATACGGCATTAGAATCTGTTGTGAACTCTAAAATACTTCCATCGTTTTGAGAAAGATTTCTTTTGGTAGTTTCATCGCAGATTGTATAATAGTCCTTTTTTCTTGTAATAAGAAAAGTACCAGCTTCCTGTTTACTTCCCCAAAGTTCATTTGAAGAAGGTGTGTTTGATAATGTATCTGCTTTTAAATATTTTTCTTCTCCTGCTTTGCGTATGGTGTAACGGTTGTCACCAGCATATTTAAAAGAACAGGAAAAATTTTCTGAGATAATAGAAGCTGTATTCATAGCAAAAGAAGAATCCGAGGAATTCTCCTCATAAAAAGAAAGCTGATAAGTACCGTTTGAAAAAGGCTGTTTTTCTCTGCCATCATAAATCAGGCAATCAGAATGAAATTCATCTCTTGTTACCCAGCCATTCTTTGTTCCGCCTTTTTTAGAAGCATACTGAATTTCGTACCAGGAACCGGAAGAACCGATTACTTTGACACCGGTATATTTAGGGAGTACAGTTTTTAAATCATTGCTGTAATCAGAATAGTATACGGGCAGTTCATTTCTTGCTAGGGCATAAATAAAGTCAGATTTGCTTTCGTAGGCATGTTGAAAAGCGAAAGTTTTTGACGGAATAAAGAAAAATCCGGTCAACATTAAAAGAACGCCTAAAAAGATATGTTTTTTCACAACAATTCCTCCATTAATGTATTATGTGTTTGTTCCTAAAGTCTTTTCTACACTTGACTTTGTAAAAAAGATTCCAGGAGAACATGATTATAAGATGTTTTTACAGATTTAAAATAAAAAAATAAGAAGCATCTATTCATTATTTTGTATTTTGAAGATATTTAAATAGTTACAAATGTCTTACAAATATTAAAAAAGTGTTACAACTTGAGGTATTATAGCATAGAATATCGAATTTGCAAACAAACATCTTTAGAAAATTGTATAAGGAATTGTGAAGTAAGATATAGAAAATGAATTGAGATAAACAACAATTTATGGTAAAATTAGACAGAGTATTCTACTTGTCGTGGAAATACGATATGAAAGGAATGAAGAAGAATGGAACAGAGAAAGAAAATTTTTGGAGCATTAGATGATTTAATGCGTTCACCAATCGGGGATAGACTCAGAGAGAGGGTGTTCCGGGAATTATCTACAAAAGAAATACATGATTTGCTTCAGAGAGAGCAAAAACCATATAAAGAATTAATGGCATATTACCAGTGTGCGCTTATGGAAGTAGAGACAAAGTTTCGTGTGCTGAATGAACAGTTTTCACTGGCACATGACAGAAATCCGATTGAGTCGATTAAAACAAGGGTGAAAAGTCTTGAGAGCATTACAGAGAAGTTAAACAGAAGGAATCTTCCTTTTTCAACGCAGAGTATTGAGGAGAATCTTACAGATATTGCAGGAATCCGTATTATCTGCTCATTTAGAGAAGATATTTATTTTCTTGCAGATTGTCTGCTAGAGCAGGATGATATCACATTGATTCAGCGTAAAGATTACATAGAGAATCCGAAGGAGAATGGCTATCGGAGTCTGCATCTGATTGTGGAAGTCCCTATCTTTTTAGAGCATAAAAAGAAAATGATGAAAGTAGAAGTACAGCTTCGTACAATTGCAATGGATTTCTGGGCAAGCCTTGAACATAAATTAAAATATAAGAAAGATATTGCTTCTGACCAGCTTACAGCAGATTTAAAGAAATGTGCTGATGAGAGTGCCGCCCTTGATTTGAAGATGGACGCAATCCGCAAAGAAATAGAAGTTTTGAAAGCACCGGAAGCAAAAGCAATAGGAAGAGAAGTGAAGCATCTGCCGGGGGGAATTCTGAACGAAAACCAATAAAAATATATAAGGCATATAAAAAAAGCAGGTATAAATACCGAAAAAAGACATATGAAAGAGATATAGGGCAGGAGGGCTGTATATGATTTATATGTCTTTTTTTATTGGACTGATTCTTATTTGTAAGGGAGGAGACTGGTTTGTTGATGCTGCGTCAAAATTATCGGAAATACTTGGAATACCGAAATATGTGATCGGAGCAACGATTGTGAGTTTTGCAACAACGATGCCGGAAATCATTGTTTCTGTGGCGGCTGCGTTAGATGGGCATTCTGCCATGGCAATAGGAAATGCAGTTGGTTCTGTTTCTGCAAATACAGGAATTATTCTTGCGCTTAGTTTATTTTTTCTTCCTGTTGCAATTAAAAGAGAAGAATATTTGTTTAAAAACAGCTTATATATTGGAACATTACTGTTGTTATTGATTAGCTTCAAAGATAGAATATTTGACAGGGCTGATTGTCTCCTGCTATTACTTGCCGGGATTTTATTTCTTGTAGAGAATGTCAAAAATGCAGTTTGTAAAAAAGAAGTTTCCAACAGTAAAAGAAAAAAAGAAGATATGATATTACATAAAAAAATACAGGCTGGGAAAAACGGAGAAAAAAAGGTAAAAAATAAAAGAAGTAAATGGAAAGAAAAACAAAGTAGTATATGGGAAACATTTTTCTGGTTTTGTATAGGCGCGGTGTGTATTGTAGCAGGTTCAGAGTTACTAGTACATTCTGCCTGTAAAATAGCGGAAATTCTGCATATCAGCGAAGATATTATCTCGGTAACGATTGTTGCAATGGGAACATCTTTGCCGGAACTTGTAACAACAGTTACAGCAATCCTAAAAAAAGAGTCTTCTTTGTCTGTCGGAAATATTATAGGTGCCAATATGATAGATTCCGCTTTTATTTTACCAATCTGTACATTACTTAGTGGAGAGAAACTTCCAGTTTCACTGCAGATGGCACAAATTGATATGCCTTTATGTATCCTTATTTCAGTACTTGCGCTTCTTCCTATGTTAATTCGTCAGAAAATTAAAAGAAGAGATGGTATCCTTGTTTTTTCCATTTATGCTGGATATCTATTATATATCTGCTGGGCTATATGATGTGAACATATTTGCTTTACCCTCTTCTAACAAGAAAATAAAAAGAATCATTAGCTTATAAAAATACCTGTCTGATAAACAAAATAGAATGCTGCTCATGTCACAGACAGGTAAATTTAATGAAGCAATGCTTCTTTTATTAGAAAATTATTTAAGACCGTTTAAAATACTCATAGCATAAGAGTAAATCTTCTTATTTCCCTTAATACTAGGATCTGTAGGGTCAATTCTTTTCTTTTTATTTTTAATCTTTCCAGTAGTTCCGGCTAAAGTATAAACACCGAAAGGTCCTTTTTCCTTGTTCTTTCTGATTACTTTAACCCAGACACGTTTCTTCTTGTTTGTCTTTGTAGCAATATCATAGATAAGTTTTGCATTGACAGCCTGAAGACGAACGCTTGTTGTTGTCTGGTTTGTTCCAAGGTCGTTATATAAACCAACTTCTAACTTTCTGTTATTTGTAGTAGTGTATCGTGCAGAATGGAAATAGAAGTTACCATGTTTTACCTTAACACCCCACTGGTAATAATGATATGGACGGCTTTTCTTGTAGATGAACCATCTTACAGCAGAAGTTTTTTCCAGACGGCATCCAGAATAAGCCTTTGTTCCTTTTGCCTTTCTTGAAGTAGAGCAAACCATAGTCTTTAATGGAATGTTATACTTGCCAGTCTGTTTATCTTTGGCATAAAGAGTAGCATTATGTGTCTTTGTGTTAACAACGATCGTAATATCTTTCTTAATCCATTTTTTGTAGTTAAGTGTAAATAAATCCGTAACTAATACTCCGTTTTTGTTGAAGTAGAATTTGTACTTTTTCTTGTCGTAGTAGCTCTTTAATGTATGCCAGCCAGTAACTTTCTTACCATTTTCGTAGTAATATACTTTTTTACCCTGCTGATACCAGCCAACAGGAACTTCTGTAGTAGCTGCTGAGGCATTCATTGGAATACTGCCCATTAAAATAGTAACAGACAGAATAAGTGCCATTAATAACGATGTAACTTTTTTCATTATACCTTTCCTTTCTTTTGTGATTTAATATCTACAATAGTATAAAGGAAAAGAAAGATAAAGTCAATAAAAGAGCCTTTTCTGAAATTTGCGTGGAAGAAGATGGAAAGGCTTTTAAGAGCGTGTTTTAAAGAAAGAGTTGACAATAAGAAAATACAGTGTTATATTTCAACTAGAACAAATAGAATTCACAATGAGAGGGTGAAGATTATGGTAACAAAAACAGATTATTATGATGTTCTTGGAATAAATAAAAATGCAGATGAGAAGACTATTAAAAAGGCCTATCGTAAATTGGCGAAGAAATACCATCCAGATATTAATCCTGGGGATAGTAATGCTGAAGCAAAATTTAAGGAAGTGACAGAAGCGTATGAAGTTTTAAGTGATCCAGAGAAAAAGAAACTCTATGATCGTTTTGGTCATGCCGCCTTTGATGGAACGGGAAATGCACAGTCTGGCCCGTATGGTAACGATGGAGGTTTTGGAGGTTTTAGTGACTTCGGGGGAAGCGGAGGTTTTCACGGAGGCACATACCGCTCGAATAACGGCAATGGTTATCAGGAGTTTCATTTTGAAGGCGGTGATATGGGAGATATCTTTGAAAACTTTTTTGGCGGAGGCTTTAAAAAATCTGGTTTCAGAGGCGGCTCTGGTCAAAATGGAAACTTTAATAATGGATTTCACGGCAATTTCCGGCAAAATGGAGGATTTGGAAATCGGCAATCTTATCAAACAAAAGGAAATGATATTCATGCAGATATACAGGTAAACTTTGATGCAGCCGCATTTGGAAAAAAAGAAACAATCCACTTAAAAGATGAGAATGGCAAAGTACAGGCATTAGAAGTTAATATTCCGGCAGGAATAGAAACGGGACAGAGTATCAGATTAAAAGGCAAGGGAACTCCCGGCTATAATGGTGGAACTGCCGGTGATTTATTCTTGAAAGTAATCGTTTCAGAAAAGCCAGGTTTTAAGAGAGACGGTCAGGATATTTTTAACACAGTAACTATCCCATTTATCACAGCCGTTCTTGGCGGAGATGTCACCGTACCGACCATTTATGGTAATGTCCGCTGTAGCATAAAACCGGGAACACAATCCGGAAGTAAATTAAGACTCCGCGGAAAGGGTATCGTCTCCATGAAGAATTCTTCTGTACATGGTGACCAGTATACGACGGTAGAGGTGCAAGTTCCGAAGAATCTGTCTCCAAAAGCAAAACAGAAGTTGAGGGAATTTGCTGCGGAACTGTAGCAGGCGAAGTTGACGAAACATAGCAGGCCAATACCTCCTATTTGTGACTTTAGTCGCGGCGTGTTGAATGTTCGCTTAAAGCGCTCTCATCCAACACTTGCTCCGAGGCCACAAATAGGAGGTATTGGCCTGCTATGTTTCTGACGGTGGCTACTGAAGTAACGCCAGAAATTCCTGTTGGGAATTTGGGGATTCTCCAGAACATTGTGAATTTTCAAAATACATTTTTCCTATGACAGAGTACAAAAAAGATAAGGCTACAATTTATTTTCTCAATTTTTTTCACTGATTTGCAGAATAGAATAAACCTATTCTTCGAATACCATGTTATAGAATTGCTATATTTTTCGTAAAACCGCAACCTTCTGGCGAATCCCCAAATACTTGAACATGAATTCTGATTTTACTTCAGCAGCCAAAGTCAGCCTTTTACGAATTTCCAAATTCTTTAATAATAAATTCCATTTTTTTCTTCCACATCCAAAGCACAGCCCTCTGAGAATGAAAGAATCCTTATTTGTGGCCTCGGAGCAAGTGTTGGATACGAGCGAGTAGAGCGAGTATTCAACACGCCGCGACTAAAGTCACAAATAAGGATTCTTTCATTCTCAGAGGGCGTTTGTTTGGCGTCTATTTTGCCTGCGGCAAATCAGATTTCAACTTCTTCTCCGCTGTTGCCAGCATCAATTTAATTCGATTTACCTGGTTTACTTCGCTTGCTCCCGGATCGTAGTCAATTGCGACGATATTAGATTCCGGATACTTACGGCGCAGTTCCTTGATAACACCCTTACCTACAACGTGATTTGGCAGGCAGGCAAATGGCTGTGTGCAAACAATATTTGGGGCACCCTGTTTGATAAGTTCAACCATTTCACCAGTTAAGAACCATCCCTCACCGGTCTGGTTACCGAGGGATACGATTGGTTTTGCGTACTCGGCAAGTTCCTCAATGTGAGGTGGTGCAGTGAAACGATCGCTTCTTTCTAATTCTTTTCGCAGGAAGCCTCGGTAAGCTTCGAGTGCGGAGATTGCCATATTACATAACTTAGCAGCTTTTGTAGATTTTCCGAGATATTCTGCTTTAAAATTACTATTGTAGAAGGAGTAGAACATAAAGTCTAATAAATCTGGCATTACTGCCTCTGCCCCCTCTTCTTCTAAAAGTTCTACCAGATGGTTGTTTGCGTCTGGAAGGAATTTTACGAGGATTTCTCCAACGATACCAACACGAGGTTTCTTCTCATCTGTGATTGGTAATCTGTCAAAGTCGCGGATAATGCCGCGGATATTTTTCTTAAATTCTCCATATCGTGCTTTCTCAAGAGATTTAATACAACGCTTTTTCCATACTTCATGTAAATGATTTGCAGAACCTTTTACTTTTTCGTATGGGCGGACGCGGTAGAGAACACGCATAAATAAATCTCCGTAAATAACTCCCTGAAGAGCACGAACTAAAAGTGCCGGAGTGAATTTAAAACCTTCATTCTTCTCAATTCCCTGTACGCTTAAACTGATAACTGGAATCTGACCGTAACCGTTCTTAGCTAATGCACGGCGGATGAATCCGATATAGTTTGTCGCACGACAGCCACCACCAGTCTGGGAGATGATAACGGCTGTTTTGTTCAGGTCGTATTTGCCGGAAGTTAAGGCAGTCATAATCTGTCCAACAACGATAAGGGATGGATAGCAGGCATCGTTATTTACATATTTTAATCCAGTATCTACTGCCTGTTTCCCCATTTCCGGCAAAATCTCTACGTTATAGCCACAGTGACGGAAGGCAGGGGTGAGCAGGTCAAAATGAATTGGGGACATCTGAGGAATCAGAATGGTGTAGTCCTTTTTCATTTCTTTTGTAAATTCTACTTTTTCGATATTTGCCGGAACCGGATGTGGCTCAATGTGCTTACGGTTTCTGATCTTTACGGCAGCAATCAGAGAACGGATACGGATTCTGGCAGCACCTAAGTTATTTACCTCATCAATCTTAAGGACGGTATAAATACGTCCGGAATTCGTCATAATATCATTTACCTGGTCGGTAGTTACCGCATCAAGACCACAGCCAAAGGAGTTAAGCTGAATGACTTCTAACTGCTTGTTCTTCTTTGCGTAGTTTGCGGCAGCGTACAGACGGGAATGATACATCCACTGGTCAGAAACGATTAATGGACGCTCAACATGACCTAAGTGACAGATGGAATCTTCACTTAATACGGCGATGCCAAAAGAGTTAATCAGTTCAGGAATACCGTGGTTAATCTCTGGGTCGATATGGTAAGGGCGACCACAAAGAACAATACCCATCTTTCCAGTTTCTGCGAGATAAGCAAGTGTTTCTTCGCCCTTTGCCTGTACATCTTTTCTTACCTGTGCAGCTTCTTTATAAGCTTCATCTACGGCATGGTCAATCTCTTCTTTTGTCACATCGAAATGTTTAGATAACTCGTCATAAAGACGTACCTTCAAGGCATCTGCATTATCGAGTGCTAAGAATGGGTTCATAAAAAGGACATTCGGATCACGGAGCTCTTCCATGTTGTTTTTAATATTTTCTGCATAAGATGTTACGATCGGGCAGTTGTAATGGTTGTTGGCACCTTCCATCTGATCTTCCTCATAAGGAACACAAGGATAGAAAATGGTGTTGATACCCTTCTTTAAAAGCCACATTACATGTCCGTGTGCAATCTTTGCAGGATAGCATTCGGATTCACTTGGAATGGACTCAATACCAAGCTCGTAAATCTTTCGGGAAGACTTTGGAGAAAGCAATACCCGGAAAGAAAGGTTTGTAAAGAATGTATACCAGAATGGATAGTTCTCATACATATTCAGTACTCGTGGAATACCGATAACACCACGTTTTGCCTCGTCTGGTTTTAATGCTTTATATCCAAAAATTCGTTTATATTTATATTCGTAAAGGTTTGGTACATGCTCATGATTCTTTTCAAGGCCAAGACCACGTTCACAACGGTTACCAGAAATAAACTGACGGTCGTTGTTAAACTTATTAATGGTAAGGATACAGTGGTTGTTACATCCCTGGCAGCGGCTCATGGAAGTGCTGTATTCCAAGTTGATAATCTCGTCGATGGAGAGCATCTGTGTATCTCCAGTTTCTTCCTCACGCTCTCTTGCAATTAAGGCTGCACCGAAAGCACCCATGATACCGGCAATATCTGGACGAACGGCGTGACAGCCGGAAATACGTTCAAAGCTTCGAAGTACCGCATCATTATAGAATGTACCACCCTGAACAACGATTTTTTTACCAAGCTGTTTGGGGTCGGTTAACTTAATAACTTTTAATAAGGCATTACGGATAACGGAATAAGCAAGGCCAGCAGAAATATCACCAACGCTGGCGCCTTCTTTTTGTGCCTGTTTTACCTTGGAGTTCATAAATACAGTGCAGCGGGAACCTAAGTCGATTGGAGATGGGGCAAACAGCGCAACCTTTGCAAAATCAGCTACAGAATAGTTCAGAGATTTTGCGAAAGTTTCGATGAAAGAACCACATCCAGAAGAACAGGCCTCATTTAAAAGTACGTTATCTACAGCGTGGTTACGAATCTTGATACACTTCATATCTTGTCCGCCGATATCTAAAATACAGTCTACATCTGGCTCGAAGAAAGCGGCAGCATAGTAATGCGCCATTGTCTCTACTTCGCCGTGATCAAGCTGCAGTGCAGCCTTAATTAATGCTTCACCGTAACCAGTAGAACAGGAACCGGAAATCTTCGCAGCAGGAGGAAGTAACTCCTTTAACTCTTTCATAGCACGAATTGTTGTATTTAACGGACTTCCGTTATTATTATCGTAGAAACGGTATAAGAGGGAACCATCTTCTCCAACTAAAGCAAGCTTTGTTGTCGTAGATCCGGCATCAATACCGAGATAGCATTTGCCACTGTAGGTAGCTAAGTCTGCCTTTTTCACCTTGAATTGGTTGTGCTCTTCGATAAATTCATCATATTCTTTTTCGTCTTTAAAAAGAGGCTCCATACGTTCTACTTCTACAGCAAGCTGAATGTCGGATTCAAACTCTTTTAAGAGATCATCTAATGTGAAGGAACATTCTTCTTTTGCGTTTAATGCGGCACCTTTTGCTGCAAAAAGATGAGAGTATGGAGGGTCGATAATATGTTCTTCGTCCAGATTTAAAGTACGGATAAATGCATTCTTTAATTCTGGCATAAAGTGAAGAGGACCACCAAGGAAAGCGACATATCCCTTGATTGGTTTACCACAGGCAAGACCACTGATTGTCTGGTTTACTACAGCCTGGAAGATAGAAGCAGCAAGATTTTCTTTTGTTGCCCCCTCATTGATTAATGGCTGAATATCAGACTTTGCGAAAACACCGCAACGAGCGGCGATTGGATAGAGGGTATCGTAATCACGGGCATATTCATTAAGACCGGTTGCATCTGTCTGTAAAAGACTTGCCATCTGGTCGATGAAAGAACCAGTACCACCGGCACATACACCGTTCATACGCTGCTCAATTCCGTTATTAAAATAAATAATCTTGGCGTCTTCACCGCCAAGTTCGATTGCTACGTCTGTTTTTGGTTCATAATCCTGTAAGGCATTCGCCACACAAACTACTTCCTGACAGAATGGAATATGTAAGTATTCTGAGATTGCCATCCCACCGGAACCAGTTACGGTTGGATGGATTGTGAGATTGCCCAGCTTTTCTCTCGCCTCAGATAATAAGGTCTGTAAAGTTCCTTTAATATTTGCAAAATGTCGTTTGTAATCGGAAAAAAGGATATCATGGCTCTCATTGATAACTGTTACCTTAACGGTAGTAGAACCAATATCAATACCTAATGCGTGTTTCATGATTAATTAATCATCTCCTTTAGTAAAATGTGTATTCATGTTGTGTATTAAAATAAGGTAATCTAATGTTCAGAATACATTTATAACACCGTCCGCGATACACTTCGCTTGCCGATGCCACCGTATCGTCTTGTTCAGTCACTTTGTTGATGAAAAAGCATTCTGCGTTATTTGACAGAAAGGCAATGAGACAGACACTATGGCTCTGAATCACTATATATAGATAAATTTCTCAATATCCAAACCATTATAAACGAGTTGAACGTAAAATACAACAAATTTCGAAAAAAAGATATAATGAATGGAAAATGTTTACAAAAAACAAAAGGAGAGGGGAGTATTTGTATGAGGAGTTTTTTACGATAAAGTACCTTTTTCTCTGACTGTCATATTTTATAATTGAGGAAGAAAAAGGAAGAGCATCTATGAGTGAAAAAGTTTATGTAAACATATGTGACACCAAAAAATGCCCCGGCCCGGTGTATGCAGTAAAGACAGGAGATACGCTGTATAGCATTGCACAAAGGCATCATTGCCGGGTAAGAACACTTCTTGATTTAAACCCTTTTGTAGATATATATAATTTGCAGCCGGGTGAGGAAATCTGTGTACCAGACTGCAGGGGACAGGGGAAAGTAGATTTCCGGCCTTATGTAGTAAAAGAAGGGGATACATTAAAAATTATCCTGAAAAATGTTTCAATGACCTTTGAAGAATTAGCAAAGGTAAACCGTATTTTGTATAATCTTACTGTACCAGCGGGAACGATTCTGCTCGTTCCTGCAAAAAAAGAATAAATGAAAAAGAAAAGCAGTTAAAAAATAGTAAAAAAATCACAGAAATGCGTTTGACAAAGTATTAGATATTTCTTATAATAAATTTAAACGGTTTCAGTTATGTAAGAGTCCGCGAAACGGACTCTTTCTTTCGTTTTGCCAAGATAGAGAAGATGCAGACTGAGATACGATAAACTGTTGAAAGAGGGAAGTCTCATGATAAGAATTTTTAAAACGACCGATTCAGGGATTCGCAAAGTTGCAGTGGCAGAGGAAGGATGCTGGATAGCCCTTACCAATCCTACGGCAGAAGAACTAAGTACCACAGCAGACCAGTTTAACATTGATGTTGACGATTTAAAAAGCCCCTTGGATGAGGAGGAACGTTCCCGTATACAGGTGGAGGAAAATTACACATTAATTATCCTGGATATTCCAACAATCGAAGAGCGTAAGGGAAGAGAATACTTCTATACGATACCGTTTGGAATTATCTTTACTGATAAGTATATATTTACCGTCTGTCTTGTAGACTCACCGGTACTGACCGTATTTATGGATGGAAGAGTGAGGGATTTTTATACGTATAAGAGAACTCGTTTCATCTACCAGATGTTATACCGCAATGCGACGATGTTTCTGCAGTATCTGAAGATTATTGACAAGAAGAGTGATGAAGTGGAGAAGAAGCTTCACATTTCTCAGAGAAATCAGGAATTGATTGAAATGCTTGATTTAGAGAAGAGTCTTGTATATTTTACAACTTCTCTGCGAGGCAACGAGGTTGTTCTTGAGAAACTGATGCGTAATACATCCATTCCACGTTATGAAGATGACGAGGAGTTACTTGAAGATGTTATCATCGAGAATAAGCAGGCGATTGAGATGGCGAAGATTTATAGTGATATTTTAAGTGGAACAATGGATGCCTTTGCTTCTGTTATATCGAATAACTTAAATATTGCGATGAAGTTTTTGTCAGTTATTACCATTGTGCTTACTGTACCAACGATTGTTACAAGTGCGCTTGGTATGAACGTAGCAGGAATTCCATTTGCGAATAATCCATATGGATTTTGGATTGTTGTAGGAATCTCTTTATTACTGACTCTGATTGCCGGAGCAATCATTGCCAAGAATAAACATTTTAAATAATTGAATATGTATGAGACAGCCGGGATTTCCGGCTGTTCATTTATAAACAAAAATATTTTATTAAGAATGTACGCTTGGGATTTTTACTGCACTTGTTTTTGCAGAAGGTTTCTTGTCAGTACATTGAAAGTTAAAGGAGGAGTGCCATGAATTGGCTAGATAAGCTGGAACGTAAATTTGGAAGATATGCGATACGAAATCTGCCGCTGTATATCGTTATGCTGTATGCGATAGGAGCGGTACTTAATATTTTGACAAAGGGTTCTTATTACTATTATGTCGCATTAAATCCGTATATGATACTTCATGGACAGATTTGGAGACTGCTTGGTTTCCTTATTGTGCCACCGAATGCAAGTCTCATTTTTATTATTTTTGTACTGATGTTTTACTATTCGATTGGAGAATCTTTAGTACAGGTATGGGGAGCATTTCGCTTTAATATGTATATCCTTATAGGAGTTCTTGCGACAATTGTGGCATCATTTATTGTATATTTTATTTATCCATCAACAATGATTTTCATGGATACTTTTTATTTGAACTTATCCATGTTTTTAGCCTACGCCACGATATTCCCGGAGATGCGGGTATATCTTTATGGTATTCTTCCGCTGAAAGTAAAGTGGATGGCGTGGTTTGATGTGGCGCTTTTAGTTTGGCAGTTTGTCGTTGGAGGACTTGGAGCAAGAATTGCTATTGTAGTAAGTTTACTGAACTTTCTGCTGTTTTACTTCTCATCAAGGAATTATAAAAAGGTTTCTCCAAAAGAGATTCACAGAAAGAGAGCATACCGGAAGGCATCATCTGTGGCTTCAAATAAACCATATCGTCATAAGTGTGCAGTCTGTGGTAAGACAGAATTAGATGACCCAAATTTAGAATTCCGTTACTGCTCAAAGTGTAATGGAAATTATGAATATTGCAATGAACATTTATTTACACATACGCATGTAAAATAAAGCAATATTAAAAGAGTTATATTCTTTCAAATAAATCTGAAAAATTAATGGATAGAATAAAGATATAATATAAGTTGCAAATAAATCATGACAGGAGGCGGTCTTTTGTTGACAATATCAGAACATATAATGATTGGGGAGACGATTTCCCACGATGCGAAGGCTATATTGCGGGGAGTCCGCCATCCTTTTATATGGAAGAAAGGACTTTGGTATGGTATTACGACTTCCTGTGGGAAAGATGTGATCATGTATATTCTTTCTTCACGAGAGATGAGACAGAAGTTTTATCAGAACAATGATTTAAAGCTGTTGGGACTTGCAGGTTCTATGAAAGAGGCTTATGAAATCGTGTTAAAACTTGTGCAGATGGGATATAATAGTGATTGTATCTATGAGATGAATGATTATCTGGAGAAGTTTTAAAACAGGAGGAGAAATGTGCTGTATGTATTATTATTACTATTAAAAATACTTGGAATACTGCTCCTGTTATTTATCGGACTTGTTTTGCTTGTTCTGCTAACTCCGATTCAGTATTCTTTTGAACTCGAAAAGGAGGAACAGAGGGAACCAAAGTTTATGGTAAGAGTTACCTGGCTGTTCTGGCTTTTTTATTTTAAGACCAGTTACATAGAGAAGGTCTTTGATTACCGGATACGTATACTGGGGTATCAGATTGCCGGGAATCAGCCGGAATTTCTTGAAAAACAGAAAGAACGGCAAAAAAAGAAGTCTCAAAAGGAAAAAGCAAAAGAAGAACGTAAAACAGCAGAGACACCGGCAGAGGGAAAAAGTCGAAGCATAGATTCTGTTTCTAAACAGAAAGCGGAAAAGGCAGTCCCTAAAGAGAAATCCTCAGATGTGTCAGAAGGCAGAGAAAAAACAAAAGAGAAAGACTCTGGAGATGATAAAAATAGTAAAGATAAGAAAAAGAATAAAGAAAGAAAGCAAAAAGATGGAAAGAAACCAAAGAAAGAGTCTTCTTTAAAGAAAATAAAAAGCAAAATAAAAAGCTTAAAAGAAACAAAGGTTAATTTAGATAAAATGCCGTGGCGGGAATGGTTAGAGCTGGGAAAGGACGTTCTTATTCGCTTTCTAAAGCATGCTCTTCCGGGAAAGCTAGAAGGAAACATTGCATTTGGAACTGGTAATCCGGAATATACAGGATATATTACAGGTATTGCGGCTGTTTTTTATCCGAAGTATGGAGAACATTTTTCTTTATATCCGGATTTTGAAAGAAAGATGTTCGAGGCCAAGTGCAGGGGAAGAGGAAGAATCCGGCTGGGATATATGCTTGTTCTGGCTGTTTCTATATTAAAAGAGAAAAGTGTAAGAACAATGATTAAAAACATCATTTTAGGTTAAACAGGAGGGCGTACAATGGATAAACAAAACTTTGATACAACAGTGAATTCTTTATTTAGTGGAATGGACCACGTATTATCTTCAAAGGCAGTTGTTGGAGAACCACAGGTTATTGGAGATACGATTATTCTGCCACTTGTTGACATTTCCTTTGGAATGGGAGCAGGTGCCTTTAATAAAGAAAAGGGAAGCAGTGCAGGCGGTGGAATCGGAGGTAAAATGTCCCCAAGTGCTATTTTAGTTATTCATAACGGACAGACAAAGCTTGTCAATATCAGAGATCAGGATGCCGTTACCAAAGTACTTGATATGGTTCCAGATGCCGTAAATAAAGTTGTTTCTATTATTAAGGGAGAGGACGCAGAGGACAAAGTTGACCCGGAAGTAGAATCTGCGGTGAATAAAGCAGCACAGGCAGAGGCTTCTGTTGTAGATGTAGATGGCGCAGGAATTTAAAAGGTATTCGGTATTCAGTTAACGTGAGATTACCACGTTACTTTCGTGCAGGAAAAATCTTCCACGAAGTGTAATGCATATCGTATAGAAAGCGGTTTTTAAACACACTTTGGGTTGCCTTAGATCAATCAAATAAAAAAAGTGAAGATTTTTAAAAGTTTTCCTTGCAATTTGTTTTGATTTCTGATAGTATAGACTCGTTGTAAGTCTGTCAGACTTAAGTATATTCGCGAGGAGGTGCTATCATGGCAAGATGCGCTATTTGTGACAAAGGTGCTCATTTCGGTATCAAAGTGAGTCATTCACATAGAAGATCAAACAAAATGTGGAAATCCAACATTAAGTCTGTAAGAGTGAAAGTGAACGGAGCTTCTAAGAAAATGTATGTTTGTACTTCTTGTTTAAGATCAGGTAAAGTAGAACGTGCGTAGTTTTACTGTCACTGAGGATAAGAGAAGACTCTAATCTTTGTCCTTACAGGAATGTATGCAGATATGAGTTAAGAGGGAATCAGTGATTCCCTCTTTTTTCTTTTCTGTTAAAATCGGTCACAAAACAGCAGATATCCAAGCAGGATGCTGATGACCAGAATAATGAACTTTACTGCAAAGCCGGTGAGAAAGCAGCTCAGGAACAGACCAAAGGAAAAGCAAAAAAGAGCGAATCCGCATAATTTTTTCATAAAATCTCCCCAATATGTTCCTTATAATAGTATATGGGAAGATACTTCTTTTGTTTCAGGAGAAAGCACTTAAATGGAAGAATTTTATGTTTGTGGTTCCAATTTCACCGAAAAGAGGTTATACTATAGAAAACGATAATAAAACGGAGGGATAGTATATGAAGGGACAAATGCACACCGATTTAGGTCAGGTTATTATAGATGAAGAGGTTATTGCAACTTATGCCGGAATTAACGCGATTGAGTGTTTTGGTATCGTTGGAATGGCATCTGTGAATATGAAAGATGGTTTTGCCCAGCTTTTAAAGAGAGATAATGTAAGCAAGGGCGTTCATATCAAGATAAATGATAACAAGATTTATATAGATTTTCATATTATTGTAGTATATGGTGTCTCCATAGCTACAGTTACAGAGAATTTAATTCAGAATGTAAAGTACCGCGTGGAGAAGTTTACCGGTATGAGTGTAGAGAAAATTAATATTTATGTAGAGGGAGTCCGTATCGTAGATTAGAACGTGTTTGAAAAATGCTTTCTGCAAATTGGGGCGTGCAGGTTGCTGGAATGATTTTTCAAACACGCTCTAAGATAACGCTTTAGAAGGGATTCCTTTTTATAGAATAAAAGAACAAGATAACTACTATGAATTATAGATAAAACAGGTAAATAAGGAGGAAATGTTGTGAACAGTCACACCATAGACGCAAAAACTTTTCAGAAATTGTTTTTAGCCGGTGCAAACCGTATTAATTCCAGAAAAGATTATATCAACGAACTGAATGTATTTCCGGTTCCCGATGGAGATACCGGAACAAATATGTCCCTGACAATTTTAGCAGCAGCTAAGGAAGTTGGAGCAGTTGCTGAACCTACAATGGCTACAATATGTAAAGCTATCAGCAATGGTTCTCTTCGTGGAGCCCGTGGTAACTCTGGTGTAATCCTTTCCCAGTTATTCCGAGGATTCACAAAGGCAGTTTCTAAAGCGGATTCTCTTGGTAAGGATGAGATTACAGCCGGATTTACAAGAGCAGTAGAGACAGCGTATAAGGCAGTTATGAAGCCAAAAGAAGGAACTATCCTTACGGTTGCAAAAGGAATGGCAGATAAGGCAGAAGAGTTAGTCGATGAGGATATGGATGTTATCGCATTCTGCGAGGCAATCGTTGCCTACGGCTACGAAGTCCTTTCTAAGACACCAGATATGCTTCCGGTATTAAAAGAGGCAGGTGTAGTAGATTCTGGCGGACAGGGTCTTATGGAAGTGTTACAGGGAATCGTTGATGCTCTTACCGGCAAGGTAACAGACATTGAAGTTCCGGCAGAGGCAGCGTCTATGTCATCTGCAGTAATCAGTGCACCAAAAGCAGATATTTCTACAGCAGATATCAAGTTTGGCTACTGTACAGAATTTATTATTTTGTTAGATAAGCCGCTCACAAAAGAAGATGAGAAGGGATTAAAGAAGTTCTTCCTTTCTATAGGTGATTCTTTAGTATTAGTTGCGGATGAAGAGATTTGTAAAGTACATGTACACACAAATCATCCAGGAGAAGCCTTTGAAAAGGCCTTAACATTTGGTGCGCTTTCTAATATGAAGATTGACAATATGCGCTTAGAGCATCAGGAGAAGCTCATCAAAGATGCAGAGAATGAGGCAGCCCGTCAGAGACAGCAGGAAGCAGAAGAAGAGAAACTTGCCGCTAAAGAAGCAGCTGCAGAAAAACCAGCCAAAGAAGTTGGATTTATTGCAGTATCTGTTGGTGAGGGACTTACCGATATTTTCGAAGGTCTTGGTGTAGATTACCTTATTGAAGGCGGCCAGACGATGAATCCTAGCACAGAGGATATGCTTAACGCAATCGAGCAGGTCAATGCAAAGAATATCTTTATCCTGCCAAATAACAAGAATATTATTCTTGCAGCAGAGCAGGCCAGAGATTTAACAGAAGATAAGAAGATTATCGTTCTTCCAACAAAGACAATTCCACAGGGAATATCCGCAATGATTGGATATATGCCAGAAGCAGGTGTGGATGAGAACGAAGAGAATATGAAAGAGGCTTATCAGGATATTGCAAGCGGTCAGGTTACTTACGCGGTACGAGACACAGTAATTGATGGAAAGGAAATTCATAATGGAGACATCATGGGAATCAATGATGATGGAATCGCTGCAGTAGGAAAGAATCTTACTGAGACAACATTAGAATTACTTTCTACAATGGCAGATGAAGATTCGGAACTTATTTGCCTTTACTATGGAGCCGATGTAACCAAAGATGATGCAGATACACTTTCCGATGCAATTGAGGATAAGTTCCCAGAATGCGAAGTAGAGGTCAACTTTGGCGGACAGCCAATCTATTACTATATGATTTCTGTCGAGTAAGATAAATGAAATAATGATATAATGAAAAAAGAGGGAATAAATCACTCCTTTGTGGCAGCAATTCCGTGTATTGACATGGAATCGCTGCTATTTTCATATAAGAGTGTTTTGATTAAGATAAAATAATATTACCACATGATGCATGTGGAGGAAGGAGAATCTCAGTTGGGAATACCAGTAAGGGAAATTAAAGGAATTGGAGAAAAGACGGAAAAGTTACTTGCAAAGCTTGACATAGAGACCGTGGATCAGTTGGTGCATCACTATCCTCGTTGCTACACGACTTATCCAGAGCCAATTTCCATATCAGAGATAAAGACAGGACAAAGATGTTCGATTGAGGCAGAAATCGCTTCCCCGATTCATCTAAAGACTGTTCGGAAGTTAAAACTTTGTACCGGGCTTATCGCAGATGTCAGCGGACAGCTTTTTGTGCGCTGGTTTAATATGCCATATCTTCGAAATACATTAAAACAGGGAGAACGGTGGATTTTTACAGGAACCCCGATTTATAAAGATGGACGTCTTATGTTAGAACAGCCGGAGTATTGTAAGAGGGAAAAATATTTGCAGTTAATGGAAACATTTCAGCCGATTTACCCTCTCACAACAGGATTGTCGAATAAGACAGTACAAAAAGCACAGGCAGCTGCATTTGAAATGTACAGAGAAGAAGAGTATCTTCCGGAAACCGTTCGAAATTATTATGATTTAGAACCAGTGAATACAGCACTTAGAGAAGTACATTTTCCTACAGGGACCGAACATTTGATGGAGGCGAAAAAGCGAATCATTTTTGATGAATTTTTCCGTTTTTTCAGTGCGTTAGAACTTGTCAAAGACAGGGAGGAACAAGCACTCAATCACTATATTATTCCAATGGAAGAACCCGTAAAGAGGTTTGTAGAAAATTTACCGTATCCTCTTACAGGGGCACAAAAAAAGGTGTTAAATGAAATTCGCCAGGACTTTTCCGATACAATGGCAATGAACCGCCTTTTACAGGGAGACGTTGGTTCGGGAAAGACGATTGTAGCAATGACAGCGATGTATGCTGCTGTTCTTGCCGGTTACCAAGCGGCGTTGATGGCTCCGACAGAGGTACTTGCAGAACAGCATTACCAGAACTTTGTGAAACTCCTTTCCCCACTTGGGATTACCGTTGCCCTGCTTACCGGTTCCACAAAAGCAAAGGAAAAAAGAGAGATAAAGGCAGCCTGTGCCTCTGGTGAGATTCAGATTTTAATTGGAACGCATACAGTGATACAGGACGATGTAGCTTTTGACAATCTTGCATTTATTGTTACCGATGAGCAGCATCGTTTTGGAGTAAAACAAAGAGATGCCTTTATGAAAAAAGGGAAAGATCCCCATGTTCTTGTAATGAGTGCGACGCCGATTCCACGTACACTGGGAATTATTTTGTACAGAGATTTAGATGTTAGCATTATGAATGAAATGCCGGCTTCCAGACTGCCGATTAAAAATTCTGTTGTGGGAACTTCCTATCGTCCGGCTGCATGGGAATTTATAAGAAAGCAGGTAGCACTTGGACATCAGGCATATGTGATCTGTCCGATGATTGAGGAAAATGAAAAAATGGATTTGGAAAATGTGGAAGAGTATGCAAGAATGCTTTCGCAGGCATTACCGCCTTCTATTACCGTTGAAGCTTTAAATGGACATATGCGCCCGGCAGAAAAGAATGATATTATGGAACGCTTTTCGAAGAATGAAATTCAGATTTTAGTTTCTACTACCGTTGTAGAAGTCGGTATTGATGTTCCAAATGCAACCGTTATGCTCATAGAGAATGCGGAACGGTTTGGCCTTGCTCAGCTCCATCAGCTCCGCGGACGTGTTGGAAGAGGAAAAGCACAGTCATACTGTGTCTTTATTTCTGGTTCAGAAAAAGAAGAAGCGATGGAACGTCTTTCCATTATCGGACATTCTAATGATGGATTTGAGATTGCCAATGAAGATTTAAAACTTCGTGGTCCGGGAGAGTTTTTTGGTGTAAAACAAAGTGGAACGATGAATTTTGCACTTGGCGATATTTACTCGAATGCAGATATTTTAAAAATGGCTTCTGAGGCAGTGGATTACTTAAAGAAAGAAGGATATAATTTCCAGAAATTGCATCAGTATTCTCTGGAGAAGAATTTGAATTTTGCAAAAAATATTTAAAAACCGAATGGAAATTGCTATAGTAAGAGAAAACAATAAGAGAAATTTTATGAACGATAGAAGGAGATTACTATATGAAGAGAAATCCGTATTTAAATTACACTCGCCTTCCTATGGAAAACGCATATAATGTACGGGAATTAGGAGGCTATGCAACAAAAAAAGGGTCGATTACAATACATCATCAGTTTCTCCGCAGTGAGAATCTTACCGATATTACAGAAGAAGATAAAATGTTTCTTATAGAATACGGCCTTTCTGGTATTATTGATTTAAGAAGCAGGGAAGAAGCATTAATCTATCCGAATCCTTTTCGGGGAAATAACGCAGTAAAATACATAAACTGTCCGCTGATCACAGATGGAATCCTGGATTTAAGAGCGGTAAAAGAGGTAGGATTTGACCCGGGAGAGTTTTATGTGAAGCTGGTAGAATACAAAGAAATGTTGTATAAGATTTTCCATTTTATTTTAGACAATATTGATGGTTGCCTGTTGTTCCACTGCCAGGCTGGAAAAGACAGAACAGGAGTCCTTGCTATGATTCTTATGGGACTTGCAGGGGTTTCTAAGGAGGATATTGTGGCGAACTATGAAGTAACACATACCTATTTAAAAGAGAATGTAAAACTACGTTTAGAAGATGGCCTTGAGGAATTAGAGTTTTCGAAGCCACAGTGGATAGAAAAAGCGTATGATCATATTATAGAGCATTATGGCTCTTTTAAAGTATATCTTATGGCAGTAGGACTTACGAAAAAAGAGATTAAGAAAATAAAGGGAAAGCTGGCAGGCTGATATTAAAAAACTGGTTTTAATAACTGGAAAAGAGGCTATGATAACAGGAATTTTGCTTTTTAAACACAGAGTATTTTCTAAGAAAGGAAGTGCCTTGACAAAAATATGATATAGTATACAATAAATATAATTATACAAGAAAAAGGATGGACGAAAGATATTATGAGAGTTATCGCAGGTTCAGCACGTCATTTAAAGTTAAAGACGATTGAGGGAATGGGAACACGGCCGACAACGGACCGAATTAAGGAAACGTTATTTAATATGCTGTCTTTTTATGTGGAGGAGAGCCGGTTTCTTGATTTGTTCAGCGGAAGCGGCGGCATTGGAATTGAAGCATTAAGCAGAGGGGCATCACAGGCGGTCTTTGTGGAACAAAACAGAAAGGCAGCTGCCTGTATTGAGGAGAATCTTAATCATACGCACCTTGGAGAGAAGGCAGTAGTGATGTCTAAAGATGTTATGACAGCACTCCGCATTTTAGAAGATAAAAAACAAGCATTTGATTACATATTTATGGACCCACCATATGGAAAGCTTTTGGAAAAAGAAGCTGTTTTATATTTAGATGGTTCGGTGCTTTGCGATGAGAACACAACAATTATTATTGAGTCAGATCTTGATACAGAATTCTCCTGGGTTATGGACACTGGATTTACCATTACAAAAGAAAAGATTTATAAGACGAATAAGCACACTTTCCTTCAGAGAAAGTAAAGAAAAGAATATTACGAAAGTAGAGGAACAGACGAAATTATGGCAACAGCAGTTTACCCGGGAAGTTTTGACCCGATTACTCTAGGACATTTAGATATTATAAAACGTACCGCAGCAGTTTTTGACAAAGTGATTATAGGTGTATTGATTAATAAAGCGAAGAAACCACTTTTTTCTATAGAAGAAAGAGTGGAACTTATTAAGGAAGTGACGAAGAATATTCCGAATGTGGAAATTGTATCTTTTAATGGACTTCTTATTGAATTTAGTGATAAAATGAAAGCAGATGTCATTGTCAGAGGAATCCGGGCAGTATCAGACTTTGAATATGAATTGATGATGGCGCAGACAAATAAACAGTTAAACCCGAACATAGAAACGATGTTTTTTGCTACCAGCGCAGAATATTCTTTTGTAAGTTCCAGTATGATAAGAGAACTTGCCGCATTTGATGGGGATATTACACCGTTTGTACCAGAAGAAGTCAGTAAAAGGGTCTATGAGAAGTATAAGCAGAGCTAACTGCGGTATGGGAGGAAAAGAATGGCAAATATGAGTATCGAAGAATTGATTGAAGAAATAGAAGTATATGTGGATAATTGTAAAACTGCCGGAGTCTTAAGCAGCGGAAGTATGATTAAGATAAACCGGGAGGAACTGTTAGCAATGCTTGATGAGGTGCGCACCCGCCTGCCAAAAGAACTGGCAGAAAGCCGCCAGATTATAAAATCCAAGGAATCCATCATTGCGGATGCAAAGGCCCGTGCCGAGCGTATCGTAAAAGATGCAGCCAAAGAGGCTGGTGTGATGATTGATGATAATGAGATTGTTGCACTGGCAAATATGCGTGCAGACTCCATCGTAAAAGATGCACAGAAAGCTGCTGATGAGCTGAATGGAAAGGCGAGAGAAACTGCAAGAGAGGTACAGACAGGCGCTCTGCAGTATACACAGAATATGTTAGAAGGCCTTGAATATATGTACAGTACAATTATTAAAGAAGAAAAAGAATACTTTAATTCCGTACTCGAAAAGTTAAAGTCAGAACATAAACAGATTGTTGCGGACAAACAGGAGATTGACCTGCAGCTTGGAGCAGGCATTCGGACAGGCCGGAGAAAAGAAGATTTTGAAAAGAAAGAGGAACGGGCAGAAGAGTAGATTATCGAACACGCTCTAAAAGAAGAAAGCAGTTCTTTAGGGGAAAATAAAAAGTGTACCCCCTTTGCTAAATATGGCAGGAAAAATAGGGATGAGAATCTGCCCTTATTAATACTGAAAATATAAAGACAAAAGGTCAGCGTAAAAGAATCAGGCATAGAAGAAAGCTCACAAAAGCAGTCCCTGTCTTTATAACAATATATCTTTTTAAAGACAGATCTGTAGCAGAGAGAACTGTCTGGACCTGGGCCATAGTACATAACCCGCCAAAAGATGTAGCAGCTGCAATGAGGGCATATTGTATCTGAGGTGTGATAAATGGTTTTAAGGCTAATAAGTGAATTCCTGTAGTGACCTCAAGATTCGCAAGCACAAAGGTGAATACAGGTACCTGAAAAAGCGGAAAGCTTGTAAGCATTCCTGAAAGAATGGAGAAGATCATCATATAGATTCCGATAATAAAGATGATTTCGAGAGAAGGAAGAAAGACTTCTTCTGATAAAGAGAGGGCAGGAGACTTCTTATTTGAAAGTTTTGTGACAGACTTTGCAGAATCTTTTCTGGCGAAAGAGGATGAGCTGGTCTGTCTTCGCTTTTTTTGTCTATGATATATAGCAGAAATATGTGAGTCTGGAATCAGGAGTAGCAGATAGCATAACAAAACAGGCAGGTAAAGGCAAAGAAGATAGTATATCCATAATCTTTCCTGCAGATTTATCTGGGAGCGGACGTACCCTGCCACAAACATAGGGCTTACGAAGGAGGCCAGAGGAAGCAGTGATTCTGCCTGCCTTTTGTTTAAGAGATTCTGTTGATAATAATGCGAAATAAATATAGCACCAACAGGGAAGCCAGAGCAAAGTCCAAGCAAGAAGACAGGAAGCGAAATAGCGATGGTTGTGCCTGCGGGAACAAGGCGGTGTACTTGCTTAAAGAAAAGTTGTGGTATTTCGTACCGAATCCAGAATTTCGACAAAATGATAAATGGCAAGAGAAGCGGAAGTACACAGGAGGCCCATACAAACAGACCTTCTTTTGCGTACTTTAATACGAGAGAATACTGTAAAAGCATAAGAATAAAGGATAAGCAGCAGAGTACTTGTGCTAAACGAAAAATAAGTTTTTTCAAATCAGATCTCCCAGCAGTTCATTTAATAAAATATATGCGAAATATATGAAAATATTTCTTGACAAAGAAAAAGTAACTGTGTATAATATCAAGAGTATGAGAAAAGAGAGGTTGCGATATTATGAAGATAAATATATCGGAAATCTTATCTAATCCATCTGTTATCAAGAATTTTAAAGTTGAGCCTGATTTTGAGAAGCTCAAGCTTCGAAGAAGCAGTTATCCGGTATCCTATAAGGAGCCTTTTCTTTTGACTGTTTCCAAAGCAGAAGATAAACTTCATGTTACAGGTGAGACGACGATTCGATTGATAATACCATGTGATCGATGTTTGGAGGATGTGGAGAATACATTCCATATCACGATTGATCGCAGTGTTAATCCCAATACAGAGTCAGATGGCATTGAAGACGTGGATGAATTAAGTTTCATAGACGGATATATGTTGGATGTAGACAAGCTCATCATGGATGAGATTGTGGTTGCACTCCCTACAAAGGTTCTTTGTAAGGAAGATTGTAAAGGATTGTGCAGCATCTGCGGTACCAACTTAAACAATCACACATGTGATTGTCACAAGGAGAGCCTTGACCCGCGGATGGCGGCTATTCAGGATATCTTCCGTGACTTTAATCAATAAGATATTAAAGTATTGAATACTGCATAAGTAATATATCCCGAACGTCACAAAAGAAGTAATTACAAGAGGAGGTGTGACCATGTCAATTTGTCCAAAGAATAAATCTTCTAAAGGAAGAAGAGACCGCCGTAGAGCAAACTGGAAGATGTCTGCTCCTACATTAGTAAAATGTAGCAAATGTGGTGCATTAACTATGCCACATAGAGTATGTAAAGCATGCGGATCTTACAATAAAAAAGAAATCGTTTCTGTTGACTAATGGCTTAAATAAAGGCTCTAAGCTAGTTGTTTGAGATAAAAAGTCGGAGAATACCCCATTTTTACCCCATTTCATTGTGCAACCGTAAATGGGTGTGGCAATGTAGTATTCAAACAGATAAAAGCATTTTAAGATTGAGAAATAGGGATATTAACTTATCCCTATTTTTTATTGATAAAAATAAAATCGTAAAAAATAGGGAAGAACCGAAATAGATTCTTCCCTTAAATTATATTAGTGTATATTCTCATATACCCTCACTTAATTGATATTTACCCCTGCAATGCCCTCGGCAATCAACTTACCAATCTTATCATAATTCTTACCAATCTTATAGTCAGATTTTGAATCACAGAAGAAGGACTCTACTAATGCTGATGGACAATCTGTTTTCGTTAAGAAATATAACTGTGCCGTTTTAACACCTCTATCTGTAAATACCGTACCTAATTTTTTATCAATTCTCTGAGCAATTTCCTTACCTTTAGAACTTACATAATATACTTCACATCCATGCGCCTTACCGTTTGCACAATTCAAATGTAATTCGATAGCCATATCATATTTATGTCCATTAATCTTATCAAGCTTGTACGTCTTTTCAGAACTCTTGCTTGTATATTTCTTTTCTGGAACATTAATAATGTTAACTGTGCATCCAACCTTTTCAAGATATTTCTTGATATATGGCGCAAGCTTTTTATTGTATTTATATTCATTTACAACACCACTAGCAGAAGTACATTCGCCATTTTTAAGAATACTATGTCCGATACTAAGTGCGATTTTCTTATTTACTTTTTTATTTGAAGTAACAGGTTTTGTTGTATTTGCAGAAACAGTGGTAGATGTAGAAGAAACTTTTTTAACAAGACCCTTCTTTAAATAATTACAAGCCTGTTTATTCGCAATATTCTTTATAGGAAGTCCAACCTGTTTGAGATATGCTTTGAACATTTCAGCAGTTTTTGTACCCCAAATTCCATCCGTAGATAACTTATCTAAATTTCCCTTATAACAAACATTTAATCGCTTTTGAAGCCACTGAACATCAATTCTATCAGATTTATTTGATACAGCAGTAGGAGTAACTGTGAGTACATCATATTGTGTCAATTTATACTTTTCAATAAGATTACATAACATATTCTCATAATTACTATATGAGCTATATCCTGCGTTCTGTAATGCCTGTGCTGCCTTTTTATAATTACATTCACCAACTACTTTTTTATAAGTTAAATTCTTTCCGTCAGCTTTTCTAGTTTTTAAATAACTGCTATGATCGACAATACTTTCTGCGTAAGAATTATATTTTCTAAATACAGATGTTCTCCAAACAAGTTTCCCATTTTCCTCTTCTTTTGATTTAACAGTATATGTTTTGCCTGTCCATCCGTTCTTTTTGATGCCAAATAATGCATTTGCTTTTTTAGCTAATTCACTTGTACCATATGCAGATTCCAAAATAGCTTGTGCTGTTGTAATTGAAGCTAAAATATGGGAGGTCTGCATATCTTTCTTAGCAGCTTCCCCTACCATTTTAATAAAATTTTTCTGTTTTTTAGTAAGTGCCATTATTCATCACTCCCATCATCAATTTCATCATAAACATAATCATCGTTATCTTCTTCGATATTCTCAAAATCTGCTTCAGTATCTAAATCTGTTTCGGAATATTTAGCGATAAAATCTTCTAACTCAGCTACAGTAATACGTCCATCTTTGAGGATATTCATAACATCGTCAGCTACCTGTGCAGGATGACTAATAGACTGATTATGATACCAAGAATAAACAATACCTACGACACCAACGATTGCTGTAACCCATGCTCCAATTTCATTTTCATTAATATTGATTGCAGGCTTGCCCATAATGTTCAGTACATAGTTCACCATTGTAAAAATAAGTACAATTGCACTAACGTAAGTACTTGGTTTAATGTCCTTTACATTAATCTGAGATAAAAATTTCTTTAATTTGTTCATAACGATTCCTCCTTAAAATTTGTTTATAGGTAATAAAAAAAGAGCAATATGCTCCCTAATAAACAATGATATATTCTATATTTATTTTCTTTTCACAATTACATAGCCAGCTCCATGAGTCGTTCCCTTCCACCAGTTAGTTTGATTTTTTCTGCCAGCTTTACCATGTAATAGCGTCTTAATGAGCCAATTCATAGTAACTTTTTTTGTCGTACCGTTTGTTGCAACAACATATTTACCGTCAACGCTTCGCCCTATAATCACATTTGTATGAATTGGATTTTTCTGCTCAAGTAATACGATATGTCCATCATGAATCGCTTTCTGAATATTATTTCTAATCCGCTTGTTCGCATCCGATGGGCAACCCTTCCAAGTAGCAATTTTCTTTTCTGCAATTTTATTAACCGCTTTTTCAATGCCGAAAATAGTAAGCTTACTGCCAGTATATCCGCCCAAGTGTTTTTTTGCGTATGAATATACTTCATATGGGGATTTTGTAATTCCTCTAAACTGTAAAGTGATAGAAGCAGCCGCCATAGAACAACCGTGCTTTTGGCAAAACGCTCCGAACTTCTTTTGTTGCGGAATTTTGATTCTTCGTGAGGCTCGTCCGGATGCAATGACAACCAATTTTGGATATTTTGCGCTGTCACGATTTTTTACTTTCAAGACTAAACCTCTAATGTATCTACCATTAGTAAATCCATGCTTTCCTTTATAAGAAACTTTTACGAATGGAATATTATCTTTCCAGATAATTTTAGTTCCAAGAATATTAACATCCGTATTTGAAGGAGCAGTGCATATAATAGTGGCAGTTTTTGAAGCCGCCTGCCGGAGATTAATCCGAGAAATTGTTTGTAAAACTATAATAATCACCATCCTTTATATAATAAAAAAGACCCTACCAAAAAAGTAGAGTCATAAGTTTGTTTTTAATCATTGTTATTTTTAGCATTAAAATCTTTAAAGTCTATGTATTTTAGAGGAAAATTTTCTCCATCATGTTTTCCTCTATCGAGCCATAAATCTTTTACCAATTCCTTTTTCGCATCTTTCGCAATTTTCTGTATGAATTTATTCCACAATCTTTTCAGCATACACACATCACCTCCATTTATATCTCGGCTTTTCTTCATCAAACCATTTCCAGCGCACAAAATCATCAACAATAATAGCAATCGCACTCAACGGCAAAAACAATAGAGCAAACTGCGGACAAGTCTGACCCAGAATATTTCCCGGTAAACCGCTATAATCCCATACGTTCAATCCAAGCCAGAGATTCACAATGCATCCCGTAACAAATTCGGCAATCAATATAAAAGCTTCAACTCTTAATACTTGTTTCCAAAACGGATAATCCCATTCAACTTGCTCATTCTGTAGTCCTGCATAGATAAAGCAGATTCCACCGCAGATAATCATGCTATAGTGAGAATACCCACGCCAAAGAATTTCAATACCGTAATATGTATAACCGCCAAGTAGAAAGAGTATAAGGTATTTGATAAAGATTTTAATATTATGCGTTTGAATCACCTTCTTTCGTTTTCTTCTTGCCAATATCTTCTTTTACATTTATAATATAAATAAATGTTTTTTATTCGTCATAAGGCGAGAAAGGAGAAGAGTATGAAAAGAATTAAAATGTTGCTTGTTGCGATGTTGTGTGTTGTTATGACATTTGGCGCAGCGAGTGTTCCTGCAAGTGCGGAAGTTGAGCCATGTCCTTACAATAATGGAGTGCATTATGCAACTGGGATACGGATAGAACCAACATGTATGAAAGAGGGCAGGAAGACTTTTAGGTGTGGTAACTGTGGGAGAATTATCATGGGGGACGATGATGAAATCATCCCTAAATTACCGCATCGCAAATCCGAATGGATAATAAGTAAAACTCCTACACTATCTTCGAACGGAGAGAAAATAATTAAATGTTTGCTTTGCAATACAATCCTTCAAAAACAAACTATTCCTAAATTGCCATCTACATCTCAGCTTAATTTTACTAAGAAATCTTTGGTGATTAAAAAAGGAAAAACTGTTAAACTTAAGTATATTAGAAAGCCTATAAAAGCTAAAGATAAATTACTGTGGAAATCATCTAAACCTCGTATTGTGAAAATCCTAAAAAACGGGAGAATAAAAGGTATTAAAAAAGGAAAATCGACTGTTACACTGTATACAAATACAGGCAAAAAAGCTAGAATAAGTGTAACAGTTAAATAAAAAAGATTAGTCGCTATTCTAATTAGACAGTATAGCGATTTTCTTTTCTAAGTCTTGAATTTGTTTTTGCTGATTCTGTACAACTTGAATTAGAGGAGCAATAAATTCTTCGTATCTTAGACCGAGAATATATGTATCTGAATTGTCTAGATCAACGTCTAATCCTTCTTCAAAGTTATATTTTACTGTTAATCCAGTATCTCCTATAGTGTTTAACATGTTATTTTCCACTTCTTGCGCTTTAAATCCCATATGGTAGCGATCACTTGTTCCGTCATCGAATTTAAAGAGACAAGGATTTAGATTCATGATAAAATCAAAAGCGTCAGGAATATCTTTAAATCCATGTTTATACCTTTCATCTGAAAGAGACGTATTTCCTCCAGAAGTTGTCTTGTAAACATTGTTTGCGGTAATAAAAGCATTCGAGGCAGGCGTTCTAACTTCTCCATACCCATAATCTCCAATCCAAATATTATTACTAATACTCCAACCAATAAGAGAAACTTTGTAGTTTTCTTTTGTTCTAGTAAAAATATAAGTATTATTATTTGTATCTATTGGTTTGGAAACGAACATTTGACTAGAAACATAGATTGTCCCATCATTTGCAACTAAGTTAGAAACATAAAAATCACTGGGAACATAAAATTTTTTATTTTTTGCATAAGCAGCAATATAAACCGTATTGTCGGATGAGTTATAATTACCTAATGCACTATATCCACCATCTATTAGTGATACCAATGCAGTACCTTTTACTCCATTATACGTTCCTATATCAAGTCTTCCAATGTTTTTATTTCCGTCAGAAAGATATACGTTTCCACCTAGAATAGAATCACTAGCCATTAAAACCCCATTTTTATCCACCGAGAATTTATCTGTAATAGATAATCCATTATCCCCAAAATAAGCACTGCCAGGAGAGGAACTCTTCCATCCACTGTTTTTATAAATAGATGAACCGCTTATAGTCCAGCCACCAATATCTCCATAGACACAATGCATCCATCCATCCGCATGAACATAAAATGGCCATTCATCTCCAGAAGATTTGTTTTTATCATGAATAGTTAAAAAATCTTTATTGTCGTTTGTTCCTGGGCAAACATAGACAGTATAATCATCGGTGTCTTTATAAAAGCTATCAGAAGTAATTTCCCATCCTGCAATATTGCCGCTTGATGAGGTTACCTTTCCTTTCATTTCGACATTACCTTTAGAATCAGCAATAAAATTTCCATTAGATATATTAATACTTCCACCTGTAATAACAATATTAGAAGTTGAAACATTACCGCTAGAATCGACCAAGAATTTATCCGTAATAGATAATCCATTATCCCCAAAATAAGCACTGCCAGACGTGGAACTCTTCCAGCCATCACCCTTATAAATAGACGTACTATTAATATTCCAATTAGCTATTTTACCCATAGAAGCTGTAATTTTGCCAACGCTATCCCATTTTAAGTACTTACTATCAAAACTACCATCCGCAAGATTTAAGAAACTACCAGATTCACCAACTACATAATTCTTAGATTTCAATGCATCAGCCATAATCTTTTCAGCCGTAATGGAGTTTGCCGTTAATTTATCTGCCGTAATAGAATCAGTAAGAATAGAATTACCGTCAATAATTGTAGCTTTTGTCGAATTAGTAAATTCATTTGGCTCGGAATTCAAAGACTCAACTTCTTCGACCATAATTCCATCGACCCAGAAATTAGCATTTTTACTTAATTGATTATATATCGTAGGAACAATACTAATATAATAATAACTATTTGTTTTGTCTATTACAGTAAATGTAGTAATTGCTCTTTGCCATGATGTATTTGGAGTGATTGTGGTGCATCCTTTAGGAAAAGAAGGTTTTTGAGGATTAAACAAATACGACTCAATATAACAAGTACCTGTTGCGGCATCTATTTTTGTTCCATGTGTAATCCAGTCAATACCAAAAGATACATTTTGCTCAGAATCAGATTTGACATATGCTGTTATCTGATAAGTTTTTCCTTGTTCTACCTTTATACATCCATAATTATTTTCTTTGTTCCCCAAATAAACTCTAACACGATCTTTCGCCGTTCCAGAAATTTTAAGAGAATTACTACCTTGCCAATATGTAGAACTATCTATTGCCACAGAATTGCTGTCAAGTTTTGCATAACAAATAGCCTCATCAGTAGATTTAATACTTTCAAAATCTGCATAACCTGTAGAAGCATACAAGTTCTTATATACTTCACCTTTCGCAGTATTCATAAAAGTAACGATACCATTTAAATTAATATTTTTTGATATTAGACTGATTGTCCTATCTGTAAGTTCAAAATTGGACTCACTTGTTCCACTCTTTACAAGCCATGAAAATTTTGTTGCTGTCTGTTTTGCAATAGTCTCTGCGTTTAAAACATCTTCACTAATATCTTCTGGATTTGGAGTCCAATCAGAACATATCTTCCCTGTCTCCAATTGCGTATTGTAAAAATAATATGTACCTGTTTTATTAAAAGAAATCTCAACATTTGCCTTTGTAGCAGAAAAAGTAACATATTGTCTTGTCCATGCGGTAGTAGATGTAATATTATTTCCTTCTACAGAAATAGAAGAATCACCATTAGATTTCAGATACAAACTAAAAGTATAATCTTTCCCTGTTACTGCAATATTTTTTAAAACAAATGGTACAGAAATATCATCTATTGTAAATCTCGCACAAGCTATCTTTTCGTCATTAAAAGTAACCTGTGTTGTTTCTAATTTATTAGCCATTTATCTTATCATCCTCACATTCCATTATCCCAATTAATACATGCAACAAGTCCGTAAACCAATGCAACCACAGAGCTCCACGAACTTCCGCTGGCTTTTGCGTATACTTTTATTATGTCGCCAGCCGCACACGCCACATCGAAGCTAGGAAGTGAGAGAGTAGAAGAAGTGTTAATAGATGCACTTTCAACAGAAGAACCATTTTTGTAAAGATACACAGTAGGATAAGAACTACCACTATAACTATTACCTGATGATGAAGCTAATATTTTAAATCGGTATGTTCCCGCTTTTTTAATTGTAAGAGAAACACCCGTATCTGTTTCGTTTGAAGAATTCGTTACTTTGGAAGTTGTCCATGAAGCCATAACAGGTGTATCTCCTGCTGTTATAGTAGATGGAAGTCCAGAACCAGTAGTAGAACCACCAGAACTAGACCCTGTATATGTTCCCATTACTCCAAAAATAGAAATACCAGACTTAATATTTCCTGCAACTAAATTTGCATCACCTTTTATTGTTTGAGTCCCAGTTAAATATTGACCGCTTGAGATAGTCTTATTTGTCGTGCTAGGAGTGATTGTTTGTGCCGATTGTTCTGTCATATTCCCTGTTATTTTACTTCCATTAACATATGCAGTTTTTCCTTTACGAATATCAGAAGTTGTTGCCGTTGCATCACTTGTATCTGTTCCAGACGTAGTTGTACCAGTTTCACAAGTACCTGTTACTCCTAAAATACTAACTCCTTTTTTAATATTCCCCGCAATAATCTTATTTTGCTCTGCTGTTGAAATTTGAACTGTTCCTGAACCACTATGTTTACCAGAAGGTATTGTATAAACTTCACTTTTACTACTAATGGTTTTATTTACCGTTCCTACATTTGTCATTGTTCCAGAAACTAATGTTCCATTTGAATTGACTATTTTCTTTCCGCTAAGAATATCTTCTGCTGTTGCGGTAACGGAACTCACATCTTTATACCCATTTATTACTTTTTCAACAGCACTATCAATTTCTTGACCTGTATGTGTTAATGTATAACTTGCCATATTACATCACCTCCGTTACCATATCATCAAGTTGTTTTCCTGTATGTGTTAATGTATAATTTCCGTTTATTTTCAAAGTATTTCCAGTTGAATCTATAATAGAATTTCCATTTGAATCTGTAAGAGTATAAGTAGAAGATACTTGTCCTTCAAATGCATAATCATCGAAAATAAGTTCATTACTATTTCGTATTAAATTTCTTGCACCAATTTCATTAAAATCATCTTTTTTTGCATAAGTCTGACTTACTGTCGTTTTAAATTGTGTTGCATCCTGTTCAAGAGAAGAGTATTTGCTACTTAGTTCTCGAATTTGTCCTTCATTGGTACTTACTCCACTTTCAACTTCATTTACTCTACTATTAATCCCATTAAGACTGACAATAAATTCTGCTGTTTTTGATTGAATTGATGTTGTTCTACCAGTGATTATTCCTTCATAACAATTCATTTTCTGACATTCTTTAATGTCTGATATAATTTGCTCAAAATGATAATTACAAATATTATCAGAGGCATTGATAATAACTTCAATACAATTCCAACCCTCAGTAAAACTCAATTTGGTTATTTCGCTGGTTATTGCCATTTGAACACCATTTATATATAAAGCATATTTACCATTTGCGCTTGAAGTAGTAGCGATTGTTCCTGTGTCCGTAAAATAGACAAAAGTTAAAGCATAAAACACAAGTGCTTCATCTGATGCAGTAAATGTTGTAGGTTCATTTAACTTTTTATCATCAAGTAACAAAGTTTGATTTGCAGTAATTCCATCTTTTGACATAAACATTTCCATATTACATTTGTCTTGATATTCGTCTGGGAAAATGCTTTTCAAATAAGATGACACTAACCATTTGTCAATACCTTCATTTGAATTTGCAAGAGAATTATTTATAACTTCTAAATCAGTTTTATATGTATCTTGTGAAACTTTACTAGTAATTTCCTTTTCTTGTTTATCTACTGTAAATTCAAGTTGAGAAATAGAACTTTGAGCAGTTTTTATTGAATTCTCAACATCATTTGGTGAAGGAGAGTATGAACTTGAACGAGTACCCTTTTCAATTTTTAAGGTGTCAATATCTGCAAGTAAAAATGAAAACCTCATATATGACGCTTCGGAAGGAATAGGTAGACTTTTTCTTTTTGAATCTTGACTATTTTCAATTTCTGACTCAACACCTGATAAAAAGGATTTATCTAATTTATAAAAACAAGTTGATTGTATCGTTCCTAGATTTGTGAAGCCAGAAGCAATGTAGTTTTTTACATCAGACACATCTATATAATCTGAATATCCCCATAATTCATCTAATACTTCTGTACCTGTTTTTGTAAGATATATTCCACTTGTTGTAGTAGATTTCACAAAAATATTTACTCCACCAAGTTCTCCATCTATAGAATCTATCATTTTTGTAATAGTGGCTATATCATAATACGTTATATCATTTGAAACACATTTAAAAGAAATAGATGTAATCTTATCAGTATATAAATCAGAATTCTTAGTTACAATGAGTGTAGAAGATGAAATCGTTAATCCGTGTTCTCCATTTACCACATCTTTCCATGTTGTTCCACCATCAATACTATATTGCCATTTAGAGAATGTAATCCCACCTTGAAAAGTAGGAGTGATACGAACTGTATCAGGAGAAAAGGTTGTTCCACCATCTGTACTTTTAAATACTGTGGAGTCAGCTACAACTTTAACTGATTTTGCAGCAACTCCTTCTTTTTGACAACTCCATGAAAATACTTTTGTTACCGTATCTTCTCCTAATGTGATAGGAATATTAAAAGTTCCTGTATCGGCAAGAATTGTAGTTCCTGCTTTAACAGTAAAATTAATTCTTGCCGAGGATTTTGTAACAGTAATACCATTTGCAGAAGGAATATCTCCAATTATAAAATCTGTATGAGGAGTTGTTCCTTGTGATACTTTTACATCTGTATAGCAAGTAAAATCTTTAGTTGCCTTTCTATTTGCATCTGTGGGAATAGATTGAGATTCATTTGATAAGATTACTGAAAATGGTTCATCTACACTAATTATAGTACATTCACCATAAGCAGTTGTTTTTACTACTTTTGCCATTTTTACCTTCCTTTCTTACTGGAAGGTTCTATTCTTCCACAATTTTTTCACTGTTTTCATCCATAAATGTTAACATATAAAGGTCATCTACGGTGAGATTAGGGTTAGAATCTACGAATGCATCTAAGTCAAATACTCTTAAAGTATAAATTTCTCCTTCTTTCCCTAATTCCTGAATCTTCTCATTTATATCATTAATTTTTTCATTATATTCTGCTTTAAATTCATCTTTTAAAACATATTCGAAAACTTCATTTTCTTTTCCATCTTCATCTTTCTGTATCTTCTTTATCTTATTAGCTTTCTCATCCGTAGAATATTCTTTCTGAATATTCATAACAAATTGTTTACATATTTTCTCATATGATTGAGCTGCATCAATTAAACTTCCAATATTTCTCTGTAAATCTAACTGTAATTTTAGTGGTAATACTTCATTCTTCTTATTTTTTTTAAAATCGTTATTATACCACCCAACAACATTAAGTACCTGTGCGTTAGATAATGCTACTTTTTTCATAATACTCATAAAAATCTCCTATTCGTTTAAACTATTTTCTAATTTTGATGTATTTTCAATTAACTTTTTCTTATAGTTATTTATAAGTTTTTCCATAATATCTGTACTAGAAGAGATAATGTTATCTACATTTCTCTGAACATCTTCTGGCAAATTCACACCATAAGAATATTTATCAATTTCTTCTTTTGTTGTTCCATTTTTAACTAAAATGTTCAACGCATTTGTATAAGTTTGAATTTTTATAGAACGCATGAAAAGAGTAAAATAAATAGTAATAATATCAAAAGGAGTATAAAATTGACAATTTTGACCAGACGAATGATATGGCAATCGAATTTCAGAAATATTTTCTTCAGATTCAATAAGTTTATCAATAATAGTTATACTACTTGTAAGATTTACTTGATCTTCAATTTTATAGGTAAATACTCCTTCAGTTTTATCTGAAAGAATAATGGCATCCCCTTTACAAATATCTTCCTGTGCGTATTCTGAAATTTGGCTTAAAATATAATTTTTATATTCATTTAAACTCATAGTAGAAACATCTATAATATTATTAACTTGTTTATCCAATTCTGTAACTTGTTGATTTAATCTTGAAACTTGGTCTGGTAAATTACTTTTAATCAAACTAATTTCAATAACATCTACAAATTCATTTTCTGATTCAAAAAACTGAGAATTTAAAGAAGCAGAAGATGAGATTGTATCAAAAACGGAATAGGTTGCAATTAAAATATCATTGCTGTAAATTTCTAATTTTTCTATTTTTATAAAATCTTTTTTTACAGACTGATAGTCAGATGTAATAAGTTTCAAAACAGGATTGTTTCCAAAAGTTTGTGCAGACCAATCCATTAATCTATATTCATGAGACTCATTAACTTTTACTTTAAAAGTCATTGAAATTCCCCTTTCTTTCTAATTTTAAAAGGCTTACTCATTAGAATAAGCCTTAGTCTAAAAAATTATTTTTCAAGATCTCCAGGAACGAATAATGTTTTACTCCAACGTCCTTCATATTTACCAAATACTGGTTTGACTCTAATATACCAATCAAGATGTGCAACCTTATCATAGAAACCTAAACCACCGCCGAGCCAATAACCATAGTTTGTGCCTGTCACATATTCGGTACTACAACCGTCAAAATTCTTATTACCACTTCGCTGAACTTTATATTTATTCGTACCTTTAACTCCATTCCATTCGTAATTAAATTTTCGTGAACCTTTTCCAATATAATTATGAGTTAATTTTAATTTGATTGTTTTATGATATTTTGAATTTAAAAAATCTTTAAATTCTTTTCGATATTTTTCATTACAAAATTTAGAATAATTGATATGACTATAAGAAATATCTTTTGCATTTACATTAAGTGGTAAAAACAATAAAACTAATAACATTGTTAACATTGTTGCAGTAATTTTTCTTCTTTTCATAGTCAAACATCCTCCTTAATTAAAAACTAAGTTTTCAATAATATTAAATTCTTCAATATTAGATACTTTCTGTACCATTTTTTCATACGCTTGCTGTTTTTCAACAAGTGGAGTTACATAAGCATCAATCTCCATTGCAAGCTTTGTTAATTCTTCAACTGTCCAATCTTCACAGATATTTCCTACATCATTCCACTTGAGAAGAGGATATGAGAGAGACTGTTGAGAATAAATATTATACATCGCCATTTTTGATGTAAGTTGTCTTTGTTTTTCTTCTGTAACTGTATAATATCTTCCTTCTTCATATTTTGCTTTAGAAAATAGAGGATGAGAAGATAAGTACTCAGCTAATAATGTTTTAGATTCCACAATCTTTTCATTCTTCAATTTATCCAATTCAGGATTTACAATGTAATTTAAATAGTTTTCAGGATTACTATTTAAATCATCCATATCAAGTAATGATTTTTCTTCTACAAATTCATTGTAGTCATATTCAATATAACTTGTTGGAGATTCTTCAAAAGCATTTTCATCTGTTTTTTCAACTCCATTTAGACAAATAAACACCGTAACCATATCACCATTTTCGATGATTTTAACAGGTTGCTGAGATTCCGAGAATCTTGCCTTTTCCATAATCACTCACCACCTTTTTACAAATTTTTATAATCTTTCTTATTTTATATTTCTTTTTAAATTTATTGCTATCACTATTTACAATTTGTCCCCAATATGATATTGCTCGTCTAGCCCATACCAACGGTATAAATTTATGTGTAGCAATCATTTTTCCCAATTTTAAAAATGTATGTCGTATTCGTTTAAAAGTTCTACGTCTAATAGTTGTATGCCATCTATAGATACGAAATCCCATCATATCTATAAATTTAGTGTCATGTTCTTTATCTTTATTATCAATTTTTGAGACAAACCAATCAACTTTTATAATTAATCCTAGTTTATCTTTTGCATATTTAATCATCAATTTAACTGCTTTATGCAAATCTTTAGAATTTGTAGATATAAGAAGAATATCATCCATGTAGAATAATTGGTGCTTTATAAGAGAAATATATTCACTTGTTTTGTTTCTACGAGATTTTCTAATTTTATGCATATGACTAATTTCATGATATAGTTGAGATAAGTATAAATTACATAAAAATTGAGATAAATAAGAACCAATAGATAACCCTTTATCAAATGTATTAATAATAGTTTCAATTAACCACAACAACATATCATTTTTAATATGCTTTCTAAGAAATTCCATTAATAATTTTCTATCTATACTTTCATAACATTTTTTAATATCTGCTTTCGCAAAATAAGTTAACGATTTGTTTCTCAGCCATCTTCTTATTTGACGTACACCTTTTGAACAACCTCTTCCTTTAATAGCCGCACATTGATACACACCTATACGACAAAAGAAAGGTTTTAATCCTTCTACAGCAATATAATCGTATATTTGCTGTTTTACATTTTGTATTCCAATCCGTCTTTCTTTAAAGGAAGATGAATCAATTTTGATTTTATACCAAATTGGAGGGAAATGTAATTCTCTATTCAATAATTCATTGCGAATAGTATCAATAATTTTTTCTACTATCCATTTTACAGCTTCTTTACCATATCTATAAATGATACAATATACCTGATTAGATGTTAAACCAGATTCCTTAGAAAATAATCTTAGTGTATCATTTCTTTTATATTTTCCATCAAGACAATTATAAGTAGCTCTACTTATTAAATCTCTATCTGTAATATCTATATTTTTACAATATCCTTTCGTATTTTTAAGACCATCCTTTTCTAAATTTATGTCCAGACATTTTCGATTGTCTTTAAAAGGCTTTTCGGTTTTTTAATTTCTACTAAGCCCAACTATAATCATGTATTATAGTTTCCGTTTGCCCTTGGACGAGAGTAAACAGATTGGTCTTATAAAAAGAATTTTACGCATCTGCGAAGGTGTGATAAATCACAATAAACTTTTCGTCTACGAATTATGATGCTAAAGATTAAAATGAAATTAAACAATTTCGGCAGCCGTAATTCCAGTTCGTCATGTCAAGCCTGTTCCTGCAATTCAGATGGAAACCTGCATTAGAACCATTCCTGAGATTACCGCCAGCATCATAAGTCCCTATATTTAAATTTTAATTTTTGTATTATTTTGCAAAGTAATATAGTATAGTCAATAGGAGAGAAGGGGAAGACCCCTCTTTTTACTACGCTACGCTTCGTAAAAATTCACCCCTAAAGACCAGAAGATTAATCGCGGCAGCCGAAATGCCAGCGCGTCAAGCCAAGCCAGTGCCAGCAAGACAGATGGAAACCCGCATAAGAACCAGACCCGAGAAAACCGCCTTGAAGATATTCTCTAGTTCCAGAAGTACTTATACCCCCCGAATATAATTTACTTGCAATACCCTGTTTATCACTTGCTCCAATAGCAGAAGGAAACCACGCACCAGTAGAAGTATCAATAGTCAAATCGCCAATCCACCAATCACTTCCTTTTCCGTCAATAGAAGCAGGAATATTACCTATCTTTGTATATGTCTTTTTAATAGTTGCTTCATCAGAACTTCTAGCAACTCCTTTTGGACATACATATACATCTTTACTATAATCTGGTTGAAATACCATTACAGTATCCGAAGCAATTTCATAAGCACCGTTTCTATATTCTCTACCCTGGACACGATATGCATGTTTCCAATCTGTATTAGAAATTGGAGAACCATCATGATGTCCAATTACAGAATCGGTACTTCCAGAATACCAAGGCATTGTTGACATTGTAATATCTGCTGTAACGGTATCTGAAAGAACAATAGGAGTAGTATCAAATCCTGTGTCAACATCAAGATATACTGCCTTATTGTTATCATCTAAAGTTTCAATATTTAAGATTTTAACAACCTTAGCATATTTGTGCATATTAGTAACTCCACGATCTAAATTAACTCCTGTTCCTGTATCATTTAATTGTCCATATCCAACTGATACAGATGAACCTACTAATAAATTGTTTGCTTGTGCATTTGTAACAGGGAAATATGTTTCTTTCGTACTTCTAACAACAGAAGCAGAATATTGAAGATTATAATTCGTACATCCTTTATATAAACTCTGAGAATCTTTTGTAGCACCTTTAATCACATTAAAGATAAATTGAAACGTCATATGTTCTGCACCAGCACCATGATAACCTTTTCCTTTTTTTGGGAATTCAATCATCATTTTATTATAAGATGTAAAAGTTTCTGGTTTACCATCTTTTACAGAACGTAAAAATCCATCATCACCAATACTTGCATAATATTTACTACCAATACACCAAGGCAATACTTCTCCATCAGTAGTAACACATTCGCTCCAAGGTTTTAATTGTACATCCGTTCTTAATGGATTTCTCATATCAGAAATTGTAACATCTGCATATCCTTCATCTTGATTTACTTGAAAATCATAATAAAAAGACATTTGCATAGCTCCAACATCCACATTGCCTGTAAATGAAAAATTTTCATCCCCCTCGATAGCAGTAGGATATGGTGAACCATCATCATTTCTTTTATAATTACAATTTACCCATTCAAATAATGGATGTTGTCCATTTAAATAATCATCTTTACCTTCAACAGTGTCAGTAGAAGGGGTAAATTCAAGTCCTGCATTATCTAAAAGTTTCGTACCAGTAGAGGTAGGGTTGGTGGCAAATAACCAAATTCTTGTTCTATATACCTTACCAGTTCTTTTAAAATTATAAAAGTCTTTGATTGTTTCTACACGAGGAGTATTATTTAAAACGTCATGTATTGCTGCTTTTAAAGTAGAAATATCTTTTCTTGCTTCTGTATCTTCTAATGTGTAAACAGTTCCTTTAATATTCGCTTGTTTTATAGTTGTTGTCATAGTTCACCTCCTCAATCAATTACTAAAGTCCCATCATCCGTTACTGTTATATTTAATTCCTTATCCCATTCTTCTATTTTTTCTTTTGTAATTGAGTCAAGTATCTCTTTATTAGAATGAGCGTGTTCTGAGTCCTTAGAAGCGTATTTTTCATCGTGATTATGGTCTTTGCTTGAAACTCCAATTTCATCCGAAGAAAGATTACCTGTTAATTCTTTTCCATTAATAGATGGTTTATTTTTTAAATCATCGTAATTAGAGGTAGATGGAGTAGAAGGGGAAGAAGAACCGACTTTTTTATCTGTATACTTTTTTGCTATCGCAAAAGTCTCAACGTCAATCATTTTTAGACCTCCTTCCAAATACCAGAGCTATTTAACACATATAATTTACATTTATCAATTACAAAACATGTTGAACCGATTGAACATTCTGAAATTTGTGATTTGTCTGTTGCGCTTTCCAGTATACCTTTTTTTGTATTTGTTGGAAGTTTAGATATATCTTCTTCTAAATCACAATAAAATTCTTTTAAATTAGGTCTATTATTATTACCAACATCATTAATCCAATAAGCCATATAAAACACCTCCTTCAATTTAAAAAGAGAAGAGTATGTTCATCTCTTCTCTAAAATTATTCATATACAATTGTTGAAATAGAATTATCAGATTCATCAACAACTGGTCTTTGTACTTCATCAGTAAGAATATATACATGAGTATCTTCTTCTGTATAAGCTGTATATTTACAAACAAATGAGATTTTCTTATTAACTACAGAATTATCGAGATAAATTGCTTTTCCTGTTTTATAAGGCTTTACTGTATCCAGTGATTCACCATTTTTATCTCTTCGATACCACTCATAAGTACCACTTGGTAAATCATCTCCCGTAGCTTCAACCCACCTTTTATCACTTGTAGAATACTTCATAAGAGTTACACTTTTTGAAGTTGTATTAACTTTGTAAAAATACCCAATTGTTCCATCAGAAGGTTCTTCTGTAAGGAAATCTGTAGATTTTATCTCGTCAATCTGTTGTCCATTCTGAAAAATCATTGCATAGACTCCACCAACTCCAGAACCATTCACTAATTTATCTCCTAAAGAAGAAAAACATTCTACACTAATAGGGTCAGTTTTGTCCATAACCGTATAGAATGCCTGATAAGTTCTAGTTTTGTAAACTGCACGACATCTAAATGATGCAGTAGAATCAACCATAGGAGGAGTAACTGTAAGATAATCATTGGTACATCCATTAATATCTTGGTAACTACCATCAATATATTTGCTCCATTGATATGTTACTCCTGTTGTTGCTGTATCCATACCATCATGAAGTATGGTTCTTAAAATAACATTATTATTTCCATTATTAATAGTAGAGTCACCAGTTACATATACCTCAAGCAATACAGCATTCTCTCCGCTTTTTGCCTGAATAATTTTATTGATACTAAATTTAAAAGTATTAGAAAGTCCATTTGATGTAATAGTGATAGTGATTTCTCCAGATAATCCAGAAAATAAAGTTGCTCCTTTTGCGACAGAAAGAATAATACATCCTTCAGAGCTTGTAGTAGCAGGAGTGTTAGATTTTACTGTAATTCCAGATGGAAGAGGAGTAGCTACAACAGCAGTGCCATCCGTAGCTTTCATACCTAATTCACATTTAAAAGGAATTGTAATTTCTTTTGCTTCACTAACAGTTTCATCAGTATCGCAGTTGATATTATCAGAGAAATTCCCCAACCTAATACTTAATGCATCAGCACCAGAATCACCTTGTTCGCCATCAATACCATCTTTTACTATAGGAATAGATTGGCTATCTTTATAATTAGTTGTTGTTCCAGCTTCATATAATTCACCTTTAATAAGTTTAATCTTATTACTAGATGGTTTATAAATGTGTGAATTCTCATCTACTCCTGAAGTATATTTTAAATCAAAATTTTCTCCATCCGTGGACTCATAAATTTTAAATCTACCTGAATAAGCTGTATCAGGGTTATTGCCTACTCGTTTTGTAGCAGAAAATGTCACTGTCTCAGGAACAAACACATCATTTTTATCAATCTTTAAATAGGACAAATCTGAATTAATATAGTAGAAAATTGGGTCAGCAGCATCAGCACCAGATCTATCTTTATGAACAGTAAATCTTTTATTTAAAGTGGTATAACCTGAACGTGTAGCAATAAAATCTACATATCCAGTCTCTACGGTAATACCTGTGACAGTATATACAAAAGTCTTTGAATTAAAAGTTCCTGTAATTCCATCACTTGGAGTAGCAGTAATATTCCAATTAGCTGTATCATCTTTTGAACCTTTTAATATAGTAAATTTAGTATTTGCTCCATTTAAAGACGTTGGGTATAATTCTCCATTTGCTTTAGTAGGAATTGACTGAGAATCATTTGTTAAATTACAAGTGATTGTTGCTGAACCAGCTGCACCATTACGAACTTTCCAAATTTGATGAATGTCAGAAAGATTTTCTGTGTTTGTTACAAGTTTAATCACCGCCATATCTCCCACAAATACATCATCTGTATCATTAACAGTAAGAGTAGTTGTATTAGAAGAATTAGGATATACTTCAAAACTTCCATCAGCTTTTTTATACTGCCATTGTTTTACAGTTGTATTTTCTAATGTTGCGGTAAGTATAATAGATGGGGCAGAAATAAGGTTTCCTTCTCCGTTATACTTAAAAGCTGTTTCACCTGTAATATCACATTTAGATAGTTTTTTTACATTTTTAATAAGACCAAAAGTCATCTGCGCTTTTGCTTTTACTTCGACATCTTCTGCATCAGGGTCACGATAAGTAATTGTACAGATGTATGTAATCAAATCTGCATCAGCTAAAACATTTTTTGAAACAGTTAATACTCCACCTGAAACCTTTTCTCCTGTAACTAAAGCAGTTGGATTTCCTGAGCCAGCTTGTCTTTCCCACACAAAACTAAGACCGTTTGAACTTAAAGCCATCATTTCACCATTTAATTCAACAAAGGGTGTTAAAACTAAATTGTTTGTTTCCCAATTTGGAGAATAAGCTGGCGATTCATTTGGATCATAAACAGTTGTAAGGGGAAGAGAAGAGCCTAGCCATGCACTTAATTTTCCTACATCAGAAACATCAATGATGGTAATTCCACCATAGGCTTGTTGTTTTGCCATACAAAACCTCCTTTATCTACTTTTACTTTGTCGAATAGAAGCTTTTGCCAGTGTTTCTCCATCATAAGAAAAAGTGCAGGTAAAATACGCTGCACTAAACATCACATCACTTCTATTAATTGTTATTGTTTTTGCTCCACTTGAATGTTGTTCATTCCAATATTTATCACTAGAAGAATCATAGGTAGAACGCTCCCAAGTAAAACAAGAATCTTTATATTTATCAGTTACGTTTTCATTATTTTGAAATAAATTTACCGATATGGTAATTTGAGGTATTTTTCTACTCGTATTGACTCCTTGAGGAGTAACGAATCTTATCTCAAAAGGTATAGAATCATCAATTTTAGAATTTAATCTTTTTATAGATGCATTAGTGCTTTCTTGAAATTCAACATATTTAATACCAAACGAATTGCCACTACCATCAATAATATGCGTAATAGATACATTTCCATTTTCATCTGTTTCAACAATTGGAAAATTTAATTTTGATTTTGAAATAGTTTCATCAGAAATCATATTATTGATGATTGTATTAGACGGGATACCCTCTTGTGTAATACCATTTTCATCAAACATGGCAGTTCTACCATCAGTACCTTTTACAAAAAAATTAAAATTACCATTACCATCTTGTCCAATCTGAACCCTAACATTGCCGTCTTTATCATAAAATTGTTGTGTAGAATCTTTAAAAGCAATTGAGGGATTTCCATCTTGAGATATAAGAGTAATTAATTCAGCAGTAGCAGAATGAGCCATTAAATCAGCCACAGATATTTTAGATGCAATTAAATCTTTAATAACAGCTTCATCAATCGTTACGTTACTTGCAGTAAGATGAATTGTCTGTAAGTCACCAACTGAACCTGTACCTGCTAAAAGAGTTTTAATATTTGCTACATCAGCATTAAGGGTAGAAATATTTATCTCATGATTAATAAGGTCTATGATAATTTGTCCTGATTCATCTTTTATTAACTGTGTTGTTAACTCTGTAAAGAAACCTTTGTCTGCATTAAGAATTTTTGTGGTAATCATATCTGCATCAATAGTACCTGCAATTAATTCTTTAAATTCACCTTTGTCTGCCTGTACAAGTTTTGCCATTACTTGATCTGCGTCAATGTACTTAGCATATAAATTTGTAAAGTTACCTGTAATTCCTGATATAGTTCCTTCATTATTTTTATTCATATAAGCATTAAAAGAAGAACTTGCAAGTAAAGACTTTATAAATTCAGGTGTGATAGTATAAGCAGTAACATCTTTAGAATTTCCTGTTGCTAAAGTAAGAGAATTTTTTGCAGCAGAAAGTGCAGAATTTAATAATTCATTAAAATCATTTCTCTTAGATTTATACCTAGTCATTGTAGAAAAGATAAGAGTAAAGTCACCTTGATAAACACAAGGATTATATGTAATACTGACAAGTCTCAATCTTTCAAATGTTCCATCAGTTTTTACTTCAACGTGAACAAAATTATAAATATCTAATGGTTCTACCAAATCTTTAAATTCTTCTAATCCATAGACATTATCTAAAGTATCTTCCCATGTATATTGAGGATGAGACGCTGCATATAACCTATCAACTGCATCTAAATATAATTGATATTCTTTTTCAACCTTTTCTGTAGATGAAGTAATAGTAGTTGTAATGATATTTTCATTTTGATAATCTGTATGCTTGTAAAGTTTTTTTAAAAGATATTCTTCATATTTTGTAAACCCTTCATATTTCGTTTGAACTTTTCCGAAATTTTCTCTTCTAACATTCGAAGCAATTTCAGTATATTCTTTTTTATATCCATCTCTTTCAGAAATTACATCATCGTATTCTTTCTTTCGTTCTGTGAGAGCAGTAGTGCATTCATCATACAATTTTTTATAATCAAGATATAATTGATGATATGTGTTATAAACTTCTTCACTTTTATCTGTAATTTCTTCATTGTACTCTTGAGAGAATCCTTTCAATACATCCATCTGGTCATAATATCTTTTTTGACAGATTGTAAGCTCATCTACACCATATAATTTCCAGTCAGTAAGATATGATTTTTGATATTCTTCATCCATCTGAAAATATTGAAAAGTAGATGCACTTTCACCTAACTCTAACATAGGAGCAGTAATATCAAATTTTATATTTTCCCCTTCGCATAAAAAATAGATTTCTGTAATATCAGAAGGGGCGGTAAATGTTATCTGAACCCTTGTCCAAGAAGATGTGATGGATTTTTGAGTATAATTAACTTTTGAATAATCATTTTCATCATTAGAAGAAGAATATCCTAATTGAATTTTTGAAATATTAGAAGAACGAATAAAGGCACTTAATGTACAAGTACTTCCTTTTGTTGTGTCAATACCCTTTTGTTTAATTCCACAAGATTCTGAACTACTATGAATTGTCATATATCTTGTAGCACCATAAACAGGCGAATTGTCTTCAAAATCAATACATTCACTAAGAGAATTATTTATTCCATACCAATTAGAAGATGTGATAAATGTGGCATTTTTTAAAATATTTCCTGAACCATATTCTTTAAGAGAATCTTGAATTTCACTCTTATCTTCATCATTTCTTTTAACCAGTTCATTAATAATAGTTGGAAGAATATAATTCATAATTTGCTCATATTTATCCCAATCCGCAGATTTTTTTAAGGCATTTAAATCAAAATTTCCATTTTCATCTACATAACTTGATTCATAACCTTTTATCATTGCAGTATAATCATCATATGCCTGCATCAAATCTTTTGTAGATTTACTTGCCCAATCTTCTGTAGCTCCATCAACAGGAACTCTTGCTTTTATTTCTGTAGCTCTATCCTGTGCGTCTGCGTATTTTTTTTGAAGGTTGACATAATCTAGTCTTTTGGAATCTCTGTATTCTTTCCAAGCATTATATTTTTCTTTAAGTGTTGTAGGAACATATCGTTCATCTTCGAGAAGATAGGAATAATCTTCTAAATCTGTTTCTCCAAAATTCGCAAGAACAATATTATCAATACCATCTCCGCCAGATACAGTGATGGAAGTGTATAGTTCTTCTGAACGAGTAGCCTTTAATGTATTCTGAATGTTTCTCCAGCCAATATAAACATTTATATCTTTCCCAATATGTTCTACATACGTTGCATTAATTTTACAATTAATTGTATCAAATGTAAAAATACAACTAAATGCACTAGATACATCTTGTGTGAGAACAGAATACAGGTCGGAATTATCAATATCAAAGGCATAAGACTCTTCGGATAAATGAACTGGAGTATCTAATTTTTGTCCAGAGCTATCTTCATATCTGGCAACGGAATCAATTTTTCCAATTTGCCAAGGAGAATCAGCAATATTATCAACCCAGTTATCTATTTCATTTCCATCTTTGTCTATTTCTATTTTTGATGGGATAAGTCCTGCATGATGTAAGAGAATATGCAGCAAGGAAAGCTCTGGTTCATCAGGATTATAAAATTTTACTCTTGGAAAAGTTTCTTTATATTTATCAGGATATTTGTCTTTTGGATATTTTGACTGAAACATCATTTCATAAGATGATTCCGTACCTTGTCCAACTTTAAATCTCTGAATATCATAATTTTGTAGTTCAATCTCATAAGACTGCGCTTCAACACTTTTATTTTCAATCTTTCCATCATGATTTATCTCTGGTGGATTTTTAATGATGAACCAGATTCCATCTACATAAATTTCCATTAATTCATCAAGATAATCATACCATGCACTTTTTTCACCATTAAAAGTTTCATATGCAGTAAAAGAAAGAGTATATGTGTTATTTGCTTTCTTTTCAATCTGTACGGTAGTTTCATCAACACCACCAATTACACCTAATAACCTTTTTCCTGTTTGTGCAATATACAGAAATTGTTGATTGGCATATTGATTAGTATAGTTCATTAATATGCACCAACCTTTCTGTATTCTCGATATTTAATCTTAATTGTTGCATTCCCCGAAAAAGAAATTTCATTTTGTCCAGATAATAATTTAAACCAGTATATTTTCTGAGGGTCTAAAATATTTAAATCAGTAAGAGGAATTAATGTTCCGATAGAATTTTTAATAGTAAGATTTTGACAATCAATATAAATAGTATTATTTGCTCCCGTAGGATTAAATGTAATAGAAGATGCGTTATCTGTAATATTAGTTATAGTAATATCGTTCTTATCTTTTGGAGTAACTTCTATAACAGGATAAATATAACTTTCTAAGTCGTCTGTTTCATTAAAAATACTATATTTCTTTCCACTTGTAGAAAGAATTTCTTCCTTTTCTTCACTATAGCCAAATGGAGAATCGCAAGTAATTGTAAATTTTAGACCAATAACTTCTTGAATAAATGTAGATTCTACATTCTGAACCGTAACAAAATAATCTACATATTCATCTGCTTCAACATCATTATTATATTCTGTCATATGAAATAATTTAGGAAAACGAGGAGAAGTAAGCCACGCATTAATTTTGCCAATTTCAGAACGAGTAAAAAAATTTTTTTCAGAAGTACATGGATTTTTTACTACAGTTACATTGAATTGAAGTGGAGCAGTATAAGTAGCACCGAAATGATTAGGTCTTTGTCTAAAAATATTCATTTCTCCAATATTTACAGACCTCTCTAACCCCATTGGAACAGAATCTATCGTTTCAAAGGATACAATTGTCAATCCAAAACTTTCGGATGATTTGCCATTAAATTCAAAATATTTACCAAAAATCGCCATATAAAACCTCCTTTCCTGATTGATAAAAAAGAGTACCAGAACTTTGACATTCTGATACTCTGAATTTATAACGTATTCAATTTACTAAATTATAAGCCCTTCTTATAACCCAATTTACCAAGGTCATCTTTTAATTGCTTAGTAATGTAATCATAAGACATTTCCTGCATCTTCTTAACTCCAGGGAATGTGTCCTTATCAATACTTCCCTGAACAATTAGATTGTTTTCAATATTAATATCTCCTAATTCTCCACCTTTAGCCATCTCACTTGCCTTTTCAACATTTTTAATGAACTCTGGCACTAAGTTTTTAACAGGTCTTTCTGGAAGAATCATTTCGCCAAGTCTTGCTGTAATCAAACCTTCATCCCCATTCGCACTGATGACTTTACTTAACTCAGGAATAATCTTTGTAATGTCATTAACAGGAAGAAGTTCATTTGTGATACCACCTGTAGCATAGCCTTTGACTTTAGCTGTAAGTATCGAACTAATCAAATTTTTCCCAGGTTTTATAACAGAAGCTGTTCTACCAAGTTTTTTTAATTGATTAACATAATATTGTGCGGTTGATTTAGCTTCTTGCTCTTTTTTTACAAAATCATTATGATTCTGTGCAGCTCCAAGACCTTTATTCTTTTGTAAACCATTTGTACTTATAGTTTTATGAGCTTTGACTTTTTTCTTTTTTGAATCAGTAAAAAAGTTCCAATAATGACTCTTTTTCATTTTTTCATAATGATTTTCAGTCTTTTTCCATGCTTTTTGATAAGCAACATTAGCAGATTCTAATTTTGATTCAAGATTAGCAATATTTTTTCGCTTTTGTTCATTGGCTTTTTCTTGTGCCTTTGCTTTTTCTTGTTTTGCTTTGTTTTCCGAAGCTTTTTTTCTATCTTGTCCTTCTTGTGTTAAAGTTGGCTCTGGTTTACTTGCCTGATTTCCAATCTGGTCTACAGCTTTATCTGCCTTAGATTCATTTGCTCCACCTTTAATAATAGAAGTATCAACATTTCCAAGAGTAGGAGAAGATGATGTAGAACCATTTTTGACATTTGTTACGGTAGTATCTAATTCTTCTTTTGTTTGATTGGTGGCTTTCTCCGTAGCATCCGAAACCGCTGTACCAGAAGATTTGATAATATCTCTAATTTTTGCATAAGCTTCATCATAAGATTCAACCATACCATCAAGCATTTTATTAACAACATCTGTCTGCATTTTAGAATTACTATCTAATGTTTTTAAAGTTTTATCAAGGGCATCTGATGCATCCTCAGAAATCTTATCATAACCTTCACTACGGATGTCATTTTCATGATCTCTTACAGTATCGTCATAATCATCCTGTAAATCTTTAAGTTGTGCTTTCAGTTCTTCTAAACGTGCCTTACCTGCTGCACTAGATGTACCCTCTAAAGCGGCAATTTCATTTTGAACAGTGGTAATGTCTTTATTTTTTGATTGAAGCGTCTTATTATAGTTATAATAATCCTGTTTAGCTTTTAAAGCGTTCTGTCTCTTAGTTATATTTTTCTGTAAAAGGCCATTTTCCTTTTGAAGAGAATCTTTATATATCTGCAAAATAGCATTACGACTATCTTTAACAGTAGATGCTTCTTTCTGCTGTGCTTCAATAATTTCACGTTTCTTTGACAGATAGTCTTCTTCTGACATCTGACCATTTTGATACATTGTCTCAAGACCAGCCATTTCTTTTTTATAATTAGAAATGGCTTCTTGTGCCTGATTAATTTTTTGAACATTGAGAAGAATTTGTGCATTACCTACATCAGTGATTACACCATCTTCTGAAACTGTCTCTGCATCACCCATAAGGTCAATAAGATGTTCCATATCACTGATATTATTATTAATAGACTCATTCATTTTCTCAAATGGTTCAAAACGGAGTTCCTGAATAGAATCTTTCAATTCTTCATTATCAGATGCCAGACCAAGAATCTTTACACTTAAATCTGAAGCCTCAGAATTTAATTTATTCCAGTTAGTAGAATCTTTTTTATATTTATCTCGCTCCATAATCTTGTCGTTATAGAGTTTTTCATAATATACAATGGTATTATTATTAGCAGTCCTTTGAGTTATATAAGTATTTTCAAGATTCTTTCTTCGAGTCTCATTAGAAGTATCCTTTACCTTAAACAATGAAGCTGCGGCTGATAATCTATCAGCAACACCAGACCATTTATCAATAGCCCACTGAGATAAATTATAAGTAACTTCCCTAATCTGTGAATTCAAATCCTCGTAAGCAGTCTTAGAATCATTTAACTCTTTTACAATCTCATTGTATTTAATCTGTGCTTCTCTGGCTTCATTGCTATTTGAACCAAATCTCTTCTTTGCAGTTTTAAATTCTTTTGCATACGCATTCTTTTCCTGTTGAAGAGTGGAAGTTTGCGTAGCCTGCTTACTTCGTTGAGAAAGAAGATTCTTATAATAAGTAGAATTTGTACCCTCTGAACCACCACTAGCTTTGATTAAATCATTAGAAGAAGAATAAATTTCCTGTTGTGATTTATAAAGATTACCAAGAGTATCATAATAATCTGTAATAGAATCAAGCTTTTTTTGTTCTAACTCATATAGTTGTTGTTGAAGGTCAAGCTGATTTGTACGACATTCTTCTGCCTTATCCCAGTATTCCTGATATGATTTAATAAACTCTTGTGCTTTTTCACCATAGGAATTAATATTAATCGTACCATTTTTAATCTTTTTAATAAGATTCTTTGCTTGTTTTGGCTTAACAATCTTACGTTTTACAGCTTGTTTCTTAACAGTATTTGCCTGTTTTCTATATCTAATAGCAGCCTTTTTATTGGTAGAAACTTCCTTATTTGTATTCTTATAGGCATTTTCGTAATTAGAATTTCTTCCTCTTAATGTACGAGAATTTTCAGCTTTCTTTTCAAACCGTTCTGTATTAGTTTGAAGTTTCTTTAAGCGTACTTCAATCCAATCAAAAAATTTCTCAAGATAATCTTGGAATTTTTCTAAGGCTGTTTTACCTTTTTTTGTGGTTTTCTTTTTGGATTTATCGGAGTTGGATTTCGTTTTCTTTGTGGTAGAAGAAGTAGTAGATTTCGTGGTTTTCTTTTTTTTGTTGGTTGAAATAGATGACCCACCAAGTTTTATAGGAATACCATTGGCAAAAGCGGAACCATTGAGAAAAGCATCATCGTCTTCTGAATTAAATAAATCATCAACATTAGAATTAAATGAACTTCCTAAATAATATCCAGTACCACGAGAATTTATATACCCTTTATCGAACAATTGTTCTGTTTGTTTATGGTTAAAAATCACTGCACCCTTTGGAATATCAGTAAATTCTGCACCATTATCTCCAACAGTCCACCAACGATTTCCATAAACAACTAATTCTTGACCAAGTTCACCAGTTAATGCACCGTGATTAGTTTTGTTTGTTTTCCATTCATCAGGTAATCTATTTTCTTGTAAATTCCCGTTTACATAGGCTGTTCCTGAAACATGAGCAGTGCCATTTAAGCCACCAGTTCCATCCTTTGATTTTTTAGAACCACCAGTAGAACCATTTTGATTTCCACCCCCACCAGTAAAGAATCGTATAACTTTTTGGAAAATGGTAGGTGCAGATTGAATATTAGAGTTATCTGCTTTTCTATTTACAGTTTGGTTAACTGGGTTAGTAGATTTAATATTACTGTTGTTTGGCTTTCTATTTACAGTTTGATCTACAGGACTTGTATTTTGAATTTGAGAAGAATCAGGATTTTGTACAATTGTTTGATATCCCGTAGGAGCTTGTACTGGAATAGAATCAATATTTGAAGTATAGGTAACGGTACCATCTTTTTGTAAAATAGGATATACTGTTTGTTCCGTACCGTCCACATTTGCTGTATAGGTAACTGTACCATCCTCATTTTTTACTGCTGTAACCTGAGATTCTACATCATTTACATTTGCTGTAAATTCAACAACATTTCCTGTTTCAAGGCTTTCAATTTCTGATTTAACTTCATCTGTCGATGCATCAGCTTTCATAGTAATTTTTTTACTATCGCCATCTTTTTCTACATCATTAATGGCTTTCTTTGCTTCAGAAGTATCAGCAGATACAGTGACTTTTGTTTCACTATCAGGAAATGGATTCGTAACAGATGTCCTTTTCTTTCCTTCTTTACTAGGAGTATCAACTCCTGCTTTTTTCATATTATCCTGTTGCTGTTTAGTTGTAGTCTTATCATTTTTATTAGGAGCATTAGTATCCCCCTCATCATCTTTCTTAGTATGCTGTTTAAAAACTTCATCTTTATCTATACCAAGAATATCAGCAACTTCCTGTTTCGCTTTTTCATTATATGCTTTTAATTCTTTTGCAATATCCACAAAATCAGCAGATTCTTTAAAATCAGTCCATGATTTTCCAGAAGCTACATAAGCGTCATTCATTTTATTTTGAAGTTGATATCCTTCGTTGATTTTTTGTTGGATTGCAACTTTTTCTTGTTCAGAAGATGCTTTAGATAATTGGTCTTTTAAAGCCGTGATATTATTTGATGTATTTTGATAAGACTTACTACCAACTTTTTTATCAGTTACTTTATTACCTTTTGCTTTCTCAGCTTTATCACGATATATAGATTGTTCTGCATTTGCTTCAGCCCAAGATTGACTATCTCCACCTTCTTCGGCAATTTTTTGTAATTTCTGAATTTCCTGTTTAATAGACGCTAAATCATATTCAAATTTGATTTTAACTACTTGGTCTTTTGTCAAAGTAGACATATCTTTATTATATTTTTTCAGATTTTTGTCCCAACCTTGAATTTTCGTACCAAGCGTGTCTTTATCGTCTCCTTCGTCCATATTATTATAAATATCTTTGATACCAGAAAGAGACTCTTTATATGATTTTAAATTATCACCACTCCAAGTAACATTATCAAACTCCGCACCATAACTTTGAAGATTTCTCATCAAAGTTTCTACAGCACTTACACTAATGCCTAATTTCTTAGCAGCAACAGCAGAGTTGTTAAATTCTTTTGTCCAAGTAATATCATCATTTTTATCTTTTTTGGCTAAACCTTTATCTACTAAATCAGACACAAAATTATCTCTACTATCATTAGGATTATCTGAGTCAAAATAACGCTTACGTTTTTCTTCAGCTTTCTTCCATGCTTTGGCATATGCTGTTGCATCATATTTAGTTGAGTCTGGATTGATTGTACCCCAAGTTAAAAATTGTGCAGATTCTTTAAAGTCATCTGTACCAATTTTCCCTTTATCATAGAGGTCATTCGCTTCGGATAAATACTTGGACATATTTTTCCAGTCTTCATCTTTATTAGCAGAATCGAAAGCTTTTCCAACGCTAGTAACCGTTCCATCTACGCCATCAATTGCATTTGATGTTTTTTTTGCAGAATCAGAAGCTTTATCCAGATAACTTTGTAATTGTTCTATTTTATCAATCCCTAAGTCGTTTAAAGATAACCCCATACGACTTAAAGCTTGACTCAAATCGTTACCAGAATTAACGGCATCTTGCAATTCTTCTTTAATAGCGTTTTTACCCGTGGAGCCATCGAAGAATGTATTTAATGAACTTAACGCTTTTTCTGTGCTATTAAGGTCTTTGTTAGAAATAGCATTTACTATTGATTTAAGATTATTAAATCCTTTACTATGTTCAGCAAGTGCTTCAACACCCTCACCATTAACAGATAAAGCTTTCATCATAGTAGATAATTCTTCTTGTCTACTATCCAAGCTACTTCCAATTTTATCTTTTGCTGTTTCTGCTTCTTTAATCTGTTTTTCAATCGCTTTCGATTCAGAAACAGAAGTAGCTTTTGATTGTTTTTCACGAAGTTTTGCGATTTTATCAGAATATTCCTGATATCCTTTCAAATCCTGTGCAGTCGCATCTATTACATTTTGAGGTCTAGGATTTGTACCGACTCCTACACCTGTACCTGCACCAATATATTCATAATTACCATCTTCATTTTGAATAACATTAGGACTGACTTTCTTTTTTAGATTCTTTTCAGCATCAGCCGCAGCTTCTTTTTGTTCTTGAGATAGAATATTCTGTTTATTTTTCAGAGTACCTTTTAACTGATTATTTGCGACTTGAATTTTCTGAACTTCCGCTTGATCTACTAAAGAAATTCCACCTACGCTATTAATTTTCTGAATAATAGCATCTACAGATTCTAAACCAGAAACATCAATGTCATTATTTGTGGCAATCTGTTGTAAAGATTCTTTATATCCATCAACCTTAGACTGTAAATCATCAACCTGTGATTTTGTATCTTGAACACTCTTTAGTGATTTATTTGTATTTCCATAAGCACCATTATAAGTTAATCCAAATTTACTATCTACAGCCTTAAATACTTTATAGGCGGCAAAGATAGAAGTAAGACCGATACCAAGTGAACCTAAAGGCGAAGATACAAATTTTGTTAATTTATTTCCTAATATTGCTTTAAGAGCTGTTCCGCCTGTAAATACATCATCTTTATTTCCCTTAGAATTAAAAATTATATCTTTGAATACTTTAGCGTATTCTTTAACTTGCATTAATATTTATAAATAATTGTTGGATTTATTATATAAATATGATAAAATATACTAAAATACAAATATAAAATTTTAAGAGGAAGGTATATATTATTATGGCACTCATTAAATGTCCAGAATGCGGAAAAGAAATATCAAATAAAGCCAAATGCTGTATTCATTGCGGATACCCGTTAGATGAAATTTCTTCTAATGAATACAAAGATATTTTAACAAGAGAATGTTTAAATGAAAAAGAAGATACTCATAATTTTTCTCAAAAAATAAACTCTTCTTTTGATAAAATTAATTATACACAAAAACAACCAGAAACTCTTAGAGATTTAGTTCAAAAACGAGATTCTGAAACTAAAAATATAGAAATCATTGAATCTCAACCAATTCCTAAATCAATTCCAAAATGTCCTACCTGTGGTTCTACCGATATTTCCAAAATATCCACTACTTCAAAAGTAGTAAGCGTAGGATTATTTGGTATATTTAGTTCCAAAATCCGCAAGCAATTTCACTGTAATTCATGCAAATATGAATGGTAGGAGAGGAATATACAAAATGCTTGATAAACAAATCGTTAACATACTATTAAAATACAAAGATGAAAATTCTCAAGAGATTGCTAATATAAATAACGCTATTAACTCTATTAAAGGAGAGTTAGAGAATGTACAAGCTAATTTATCTCTTCAAGCTTATAAAGAGTTAGCTGATTTAAATAAAAAAGATAATAATATATTCCTTCAAAAATCTCAAGATGCTTTATATCTTAAAGAGTATTATCAAAAATTTGATACTTTTCTTATTCCTATAGATACAGAAGAAGAGGATGACAATAAATTTGATAATAATGAAACTGTACAATCCTCTAAAGAATCCGATGAATCTTTAGAATTATATCTTACTCCTGATGAAGTATGCCCTTGTTGTCATGCATCAATGAACAATGTTAAAGATTACTATTATAATTCTTCTGAAAAAGATTATAAACAAATCTCAATTTTTAAATGTGATGTTTGTGATAAAAAGTATGTTACTTTTGAAGAATTAGAAAGTATTCAAAATAATATTGATCGTACAAATATTTCTCTTTATATGAATTATCATCACCTATTAGATATTCATAGTAAAATAACTTTACAGGTAAAAGGAACAACAGCCAGTTGTATAAATAAAAAGCACACAACCTCAGATATAACTGTTCAAATTCCTGTGATATATGAATCAGGAGATATAGGTTTCGAAATTTCACACGCTATGTATTGTCATCAATGTGATGCTTATATCATTTTAAAAAATGATTTTGATAAAATAAATGGTGTTATTTTATGCAAAGTAATAGATGAAACTTTTGAAAGTAAACCTGTATCTAATAAATTTGGGTTTGATGAAAAACAATCTGAATTATATCAACATGGATACAATGTTCAAAAGAAAAATCCATTATCAGATAAACAACGTCATTTTATATTATTATCATTATTAAATACAGGAATAATGAATTTAAATCAAATTTGTACGCATTTAGATAAACTAGTACAGATTCACAAGAAAGACAATAATTTTGCATTAGCTATAAAGAAATGGAAACGTGATCGTGATTTTATTACATCAAATTCCAAAAACTTTTCATCTTATACAGCTGATAAAATCGTATTAAAATTTAGTTGTAAAAAATCACTTGCACCTTATTAATTATACAACCCCCACTTCATTTTAATTCAGAATGAGGTGGGTTTTGTTCCCATTCCTTTTCTAATTCTTCAATCTCTTTTTTTAATTTTCTCAAATCTTCTAATCCTTTAGAATGAGCAAGTTCTTTAGAATAATCATATAAGAGTTTAGGTTCTACCAATCTTGATTTTCGTTTTTTCATAACTTTATGTAATCTTCTTTTGTCGATAAAATACCATGTAATATATCGAATAATTCTTTTCATGAAATTCCTCCTATATTATTTTTCTTATTGTATGAAACATTTATAAATCAATAAATATTTTTAAAAATTATCAGTATTTACATATCTGTTCTTTTATGATATTATATTTTCCACTTATAATAAAATAAAAAGATAATAAGAGAGGATGGTAATAAATAATGAAAAATTATTCAGAAAAAGAGTTAAATATAATTTGTAATAGCATCCGTAGAGAAATCAAAGAAGAAAATAGTTATCTCAATAACTCCATATATATGAATAGAGTGGATATAGTTCTGGATGTATTACAGCGGTTTGTTTTAAAAATACAAGAAGATAATAGAGCAGAAGAGTAGTAGTCTTCTACTATTGTTATTTCTATATAATAAAAAGAACCAGAGAAAATCTCTAGTTCTTTCCTAAAATAAAATTTATATGGGTCACAAGCCTACGAAAGATGGTAGGCTATATACATCTTTTTTATTCTTTACATTGAGAGTAATCAATCTTAATGCGTTCAAAATCCTTTGTATTAAGAAGAATGAATTTATTTGTATTATCAAAATAATCTTTAATAATTCTATTATCTTTATTAAACTCCTGATATCTTGATAATAGAATAAATGGTTCTCTTTCAAAATTTTCTGACTTTCTATATATACCTAGATAAGAAGTACCATCCTTCATATATATTCGTAAAAACATTCCAGTTTTTATAATATCGTCCCAAATATTTTCATTTGTACTTCTATAAATATGAAGTTTAATTAACTTATCATTAAACCAAGTTGTATGTAATACTTCCCCTAATATTAATGCAATAACAAATGTTATTACACAAAGTAAAATTACAACAATTGGACGATTTTCATATTTATTAGAAATAAACTGAAAAAATGTTATTTTATAAAAATTTTTCAATATGTAATTAGCAATCACACTTTTTATAATGAAATTTTTATAACTATTTTGTCTTACAAAACTTATCCAATAGTAAGCGGATAAAAATATATATCCATAAACAATATTAGATATTAAATTTGGAATATTATCTATAAGGTGAACTACCCACGAGCTAAAGCTCGTTGGGATTCCTGTTTCATTGTCCTCGTAACCTACTAACTCCACAGGCGTAAATTCCGACAGTTCCTGCCGTACTAAATATTATTTATGCTACTTCTAATAATCTCAATCCTTCATTAAGAATATTAATTGCAGCGTTTATATCTCGATCATGAATAGTTCCACACTCAGGACAAATCCACTCTCTGACAGATAAATCCTTGGTATCCTTATTAACAAAACCACATATATTACAAGTTTGACTTGATGGTATATATCTACCAATTTTAATGTAGATTCTGTCATTCCATTCAGCCTTATATGCAAGCTATCTTGTCAACTCGTACCATCCACAATCTAAAACAGCTTTAGCAAGATTATGATTCTTCATCATATTAGAAACTGCTAAATTTTCAGAAACTATCACTTGGTTTTCGTTGATGAGTTTATGAGATATTTTATGTAAGTTATCAATTCTAGTGTTACGAATCTTTTCATGTATTCTTGCTACTTTTATTCTCTGTTTGTTCCAATTCTTACTACCTTTGATTTTACGAGACAATTTTCTTTGCTCTTTTGCAAGTTTATTCTCATATTTCTTAGTGGTACGAATATTATCAAATTTTTCTCCATCAGAAGTGATAAGTAAATCCTTAATACCTAAGTCAATTCCGACAGAATTATCATTTTCTTTCATCGGCATATGTTCTGTTTCTATCAGTATAGATACAAAATATTTACCAGATGGAACTTGTGAAATAGTGGCTGATTTGATTTTTCCAACAAATTCTCTATGAATTTTTACTTTTACCCACTTAAGTTTTGGAAGTTTGATTCTGTTTTTCTTAAAAGAGACTTCGATGTTGTTGTTAGTAAAGTTAGTAGAATATGACTTTTTATGATCTCGTTTACTTTTAAACTTTGGATATCCAACATGTTCTTTGAAAAATTTCTGATAAGCTGAATCCATGCTATAAATTGCATTTGTAAGAGCAAATTTATCAACTTCTTTTAACCATTTATACTCCTTTTTAAGAACTTGATTACAATAATTATTACAAGAAGTTTTATTCATAGATTCTTTTTTCATTTCATACAAATTTTTTCTATACCCAAGTGTCTGATTATAAACAAATCTGCAACATCCGAAAGTTTTTTGAATTTGTTCTATTTGTTGCTTATTTGGATATAATCTGTATTTGTAAGCTTTTAACATTTACTTATCACCTCCTCACTTATATATTCTCTGTTTTATACGGTTCTTTACCCATCAGCTAAAGCTAATGGGATTGCGAGTCTGTTCTTTTTAATATAATTTTCTCCATTATACATCCAAAAGGAAAAATATACCATACAGAACATTATGTTCTTATTTGTTTTGTTCTATTTTTATCCAACAAACGTCAGAATAGTAACTGACGCATGGTTTACCATGATTTTTGTTTACCCTGGAACATTCATTCAAAGCATATATAATAAGGCAATATATACTTTGGAGGAAGGGTGTTCTCTCTACACTTCTCAATATTTCATATGTTTCCCTCGTCACAGTGACGTATCGCATATTACTTAATCGTATATTGAGTTGGCTCGTGCGTTGCCACGAAATTTTCATTCGATTCACTGTTATAATAACAGAATAGTGGTTTCAACGAATTATTCCTCTAATTTAAAATTTCTAACATCTAAGAATCCTCGTCTCCCTACATTGTTTATTATTCCATTTCTATAATATTCTCTGCATGGATAGACCAAGTTAAAAGTAAACTGTAGCTAGGATTTTAGCTAATCCAGATTCTTAAATGCTTTTACTGCACCGATAGCTGTTAATACAGCAGGTACACCATTTGCAACACTAATGAATTTTGTAAGGACATTGATAGCAGTAGTACCACCATCTATAAATCCTTTAAATACATCAGAGCTAACTGCGGTTGTGGACAATTCTTGAAATGATGCTTTCATTTGTCCTATATGATATTCGATAGACTTCTGATAATTTGATAATTCTTTTTCAGCAGAACCTTCTGAACCAAATTCTGCTGTGTTGTAGGCTTGTTTAATAAGGTCACTGTTGTTAAGGGCGGCTGCCAATGCGTTACCATTATTCTTGCCTCCCATTACATCAAGCAACTTGGCTTGGGTTTTATCAGAATATCCTGAAAAATTATCACCAATATCAGTGATGATTTTCATAATATCCTTATAACCTGTACCTTGCTTATTCATAATATCATAACCGATAAGGTCTAAAATTTTATCTCTAGTATCTTCACTACGAAGTCTCATGGAAACTGTTTTCCACATATTACCTGTACGACTCGCATCCTGGGTGACAGAAAAAGTTCCTGTAATCAAGGCGATTGCCGATGAAAGGTCTGTATGAGCCGCATTAAATGATGAAGCACTTCGTTTTAATGCTTCGCCTAGTTGACTGGTATTGATAGGTTGTGTATTACTTACCTCATTTATCCGATCTACAATACTACCAGCATCTTTCGCCTTTAATTTGAAGCCTTGAAGTGTACTGATTAAATTTTCTGACGCTGATTCTTGCGTCATGTTATCTCCAACTTTTTGATAGAGAGTGGTCATATCAGATAAATATTTACTGTCCTGTAAATTATACCTTTTTGTTACTTCTTCTAAATAAATAGAAGAGGGTAGGTCATTTCTGCCTACCTCTGCAATTTCATTATTAGATTATATTTGCAGAGCAGATCATACCTTCATCTCAATAAGAGATGTCCCCATACGTCTAGTCATTACTTCCTAGACTGTGATCGTTACGGGACTCATAAAACAATTTATTTTATTAATAATTTCTTTTTCAGAATCCGTGTATGGAATTCTCAATAAATCAATATTTTTCTCCATACAATATTTATTTTTGATTGCATCATTTTTTTGTGTGAGTTTAAATTTTTCTTCACCTCCCCAACTTTTTATTGGAGAGAAATGATGTTCACCATCAAACTCAATAATTTTATTTAGATTTGGAATATAAAAATCGAATGGTAGCATATCACTACATTTAGAATTTTTACAATTTGGAAATCGTTTTTCTTCTTCAAATTGAATATTTAGAGATGTAAGATAATCATGGATAAATTCTTCGTATTTACTTCTATGATTACAACCACATGAACGAGTATGTCCGCTAATAAGAGAAGATACATCAATGTCTGTTTCTCTACCACAATCACATTCACAATGCCAAATAATTCCTCCATTGGCAGCACGTTTAGTCGTAGGATATTTTGCTGTTAAATGTCCAAATTTTTGATTTGTAATATCAATTGGTTTTCCTGCTCTCATTGCACCTTTTATAAATTTGGTTGCACCACTTGTCAAAGCATCTGCACGAATTATATATTCCTTATTATCTACGCCAATACATCTGCAATATGTACGGGCTTTCTTAATAGATGGTTTAATTTTATATTGATACAGCATTTCTACTACTGTAAAATCGCCATATGTATTTCCTGTTAAATTTTTTGCTTTTGCCATTCATCCTCCTTCTTTAAAGAGAAAGAAATTATATAATAAATTGTTTTATGCATTACCCTCGGTATTGTCCTTCTCAGGAGTTTCACCGATTTGAGAGGATTTTCACTTATATTTCACAATATAAGGGAGCAATAAATATACCCAAACGGTTCCAATCCGCAGTGCTACTAATAACATCACTAATTGTAGCACCATACTTCTTAGCACTTTCCGCAGCTTTGTTCCAATAATCACTTAACTGACTTGTTGGAGCATCACTTACTTTAGTTAATTCGATTTTTGCCGCATCAACGTCTTTTACCGCATTCATCATCTGCGATGGAAGTTCCACCATAACATTCTGTAATGCAGCATAAACTCCTGTAAACTGAGCAATTTGTCCTAAAGCTCGTTTCGTGTCTGAGATCCATGATTTTCCTTCTTTTCCACTACTTTTAATCTCAGACTTAAAACTAGCTATTTGTTTTTTTAATTCAGAAGACCTACCAGATGTTAATTTAGTATTTTCTAATTCTGATACAATAGATTCATAATCAGGACTAAAATCTTTATGAGCTTTTGTATTTTCATTCCAATAACTCTTAAAATCATTCAACATTTTATTCTGCGATAACCTATCCACAGGTTGCATCAATTTTTCATATTGTTTTGATGCACTCGTAGTTAACGCATTAAATTCTTTTAAACTTGCGTTCATGCTATCGAGATTAGCATTAGAACCTTTTGCAGATTCTGCATTAAAATTTGCAAGAGCTTGTTCAGCTTTATTGATTTTAGAAGCTAATTGATCGTAAGCATATTCACCCAGATTAGATTTTCCAGCAGAAGATATATTTGATTTTAAATTCCCGAAATTAGAATTTGTATTATTGAATTTATTTTGGAGAGAATTATATTTTTTATAGAAACTGGACGTAGCCTTTTCTTGTTGTTGTACATATTTAGAAGCATCCTTAAATGCATTTTCGGGTGTTATTTTATTAAAACTTTTCTGAATCTCATTTGATGTTTTCTGAATATTATCTCGAATTTTTTGTTGACCTTTTGAAAAATCAACTGCGTTCATTCCTTTTTGGATTCCACTACCAATTTGTTGTCCTACTTTTACACCAATATTAGCACCAGAATTACTTCCAACACCTTTTAAAAGCCCATCTATTCCCTTGGCATCAAATTGAACCTGAACCTTTTTATTACTTAACTCATTTATTTTTCGTTCATATTCATCTAATTTTTCAAATCCTTTCAAACTCGCTTGAATATCAACACTATAATCAGCCATATTTTTAAATCACCACCTTTTTAATAACAAAAAAGAGAGGTGCATAAAAATACAGCCTCTCAAATAGTTGAGTTATTTTTTAAAATATTAAAATTTTTATAAAATATATATTTACATTTTTAATTATACATGTTATACTAAACAAGTCAAAGAAACTTTCACTCTTTGACATTAAGTATTCTTTATCCTTTGAGAACAGTTGTACGTTGACTGTTCTCTTTTTATTTTCCAAATTGTGATGCAAAATTAGCTTTTGCAGTTTCGATAATCAATCTAAAAGCTTCTTCATCATACGAAGGGTCACCAACAACTCCATAAGTACCTGTCATGGTAGCACCTAAAACCTCTGCGCCACTAAAAGTACCATCAGAATAACTAATCTGATTCCCTTCATAACCTGCTTTTAAATATGCTGTGTCTCCACTTATTCTAGGTGGGTCAACTTTTTTTGAACCTTCTAATGTACCAGTTCTTGGTCTTTTAGGATTTCCTTGTCCATAAAAAGTAGCAAAAGAATAGTCAATAATGCTACCTGCGTCAGAATAAATTTCTCTTATTGCACTAGCTAATTTTCTTTGACAATCTTTATGTATTTCTGATAATTTCATTTATTTTACCCTTTATAAACAAATGTTCCTAATTTACAGAATAATCCAAGTGCTGTATAATATAACGAGGAATACATGAGAGAGTATTGCGTGTGTACTCTCTACACGCCATGTATTCTATCGGTAACATATTAATTTCGCAAAATCCTTTTTACAAAGGAGAAAGAGAGCGATAGTTCTTGGAAAAACTTCTAATATCTTGTGGGTTCTCCACGCTTTATTTCCCAGACACAAATTATTGCGGAAGGGAGGTGAAGAATGGCAGAACTACTATGCAACTTAGTTATGGAAATTTTGAAGAATATTCCTTGGCTGTTTGTATTCCTAATTGTACATACGGTTTATGAACACCAACCAAAAAGCTTCGAAGTACAATTCAAAGACTTTATATTAAAGTCCAAACATTAATAATTTTATTTTTAATTCTTCATTATTTAATATCATCATTTAGAGTAGTTCCTGTACTCCCGTTGTTCCACCAGACGGGAGTATCTTTCTATAAATTAGAAACATTTTGTTATTATTTATTTAATTACCTTTAAGTTGGATTCTTTCTTACTTTCTAATTTCTTGATTTTCTCTTTTAACTCACGAATTTCTGAATTTTTAGCATCAACGATTTCCTTAGTTGCTTCATCCATATTAAAAGAAGAAGCATCTTTAATTACATTAATAATATTCTCTGCTGTGAGTTCAAATCCAGACTCAGAAATCTTATTGAAAATTTTCTGTGCCTTTTCTAAGTTCTCAGGTGTAAAAATTTCAAAATTCATTCGTGAAAAATTCTCAAAAGAATCAATAATAGTATCAGCCGCCATAACAATTTTATCTAAGTCAGGGTTAGCATGAAGATATTTTTGTTTCTCAAATTCTACTTTGTCTGCAACATATTCTCTGATAGTTTCCATCATATCATATAATTCTCTAATAGAATTCTGAATTCTTTCATCTTCTTCACTTTCTGGTTCTTTATCAACAGGTTTTAAAATGAACATATTAACTAATTTTCTAAGGTCTTCATCATTGTAATAAGCACTAAAAACACTTTCACCTTTTTCAAACTCAATACCATCAATAAAATTTCTAATAACAGCAGAAATTTCTCCTTCATCTTTATAATAAGGTGTATAATCCCCATCCATAAAATAGAAAGAAACTATGGTTTCGATAGCATTAATTCTGTCCTGAAGAGTGATAGATTCTTTAATTCTCATATTGTCTTTAATCATAAAATAAAACTCCTTTTTATTATTTCTATAGATGTGTATTCTCTACAAAGTTTTGCACATCGTAACTATAATTAACTTTTTTCAATTTTGACTCTATGTATATTGCATTATGTTCTTCTAAGTCCTTGACATTAAAAGATTTTTTCTGAATTTTATTCATCATATTGTTAAAATCACATATCTCAATAAAATATGTATCATTATTTTTATTTCTAAAATTTACAATAAAACCTGCAACCAAATTATGTTTACTTGCTTCAGTTAATTCTTTAATTTGATTATCTCTGATACAAGATAGTGGGAGAGAAGTAGACTTTGTACTTTTTAATTCTAGGCAATAAAATGTCCTTGAATTATCATCCCACATGATGTAGTCGCACATATTATGTGAAGTAAAACGAGTATTAGACCCTTTCCCAAAACTAGCTGCATTATCCTTTAAGCGATATATCCATATATTCTCTAATTTATTAGCGGATTCTTTCCAACAATCTTCAAATTTTTTCCCTGCGTTTTTAGATATAAAATCACATCCTTTTATTTAATACTGACATAATTTTTCACATTTCTATGTAAAATACTTACATCAAATCACGTTCATCTCATGTAAATATTTTACACAACGACCCTCAACTTAATAAAAATAGAAGAGAGCCGTTATATATTAAGTTCTATCCACATGCTCCCATGTATACATTTCTTTTTGAACCAATGAATGTACAAAACTATTTGTTCCACCATAATCTTCATAGGTTTGTATTAATCCTTCTAAAGTTTCCAATTCTATATCATTTATTTTCTTTAAATCATGATAGTAGCGATATGATTGTCCAATCTTGTCTTTTAATTCTGCTTGTACACGCTTATTCTGTTTTTCGTCATTTTCTTTAAATCGCTTATTGGTATTTTCTTGCATTTCTGCGAGTTTATCTGAAAGAGAATTAATAGATTTTGAAATTCGTTCCTGCGAAACTGTTAATTCTTTTTGAATAGATAATGATTGTTCTCTATCATGGACTCGACTATCAAGAAATGAATTTATATCTTTTTCATGTTTCTCGGATAATTTTTTTAATTCATCTGCTGTAGTTAAAAGTAATTCATGTTCTTGTTTTTTCTCACGCATGGCTTTCGTTTCGATTCCTAATAAGTCGAATAAAAACCATTGCATTAATTTGATACAAGTCTGTAACCCTAATAAGACAACAAAAATAGTAATGCCAAATGCTTTCCAATCAATCTCAAATAACTGTTGTATTGAATTCATCCATGTAAAAACCCTTCCTTTATAAAGTATTTTTCTTTGGACGATTAGTCATCCAGTCTGCATATGGCTTTTTCGTTTCTGCTTTTATAAAATAATAAGCCATACGATCTGTTCTTTTTTCAGAAGGAGCAATCCATATAGGTTGAATATTATATCTAGAAATATAAAAAATCACCTGTTTCATTTCTGTAATAGCAATAATACCATCTTCTCCAAAAGCTTCTTTAATTTCATCCAAAGAATCAAAAATTTGTTTTTTGATAACATTCACCTCAAATCGTAATTTCGTAAAAAATAGGGAAGACATTAAAATTAAAAAACGTAGTCTAATGTCTTCCCTATTAATATTAACGATTAAACTACATTTCTATATTTTTTAAAGAGGTATAACTATTCCTCGTCTTCAATTTCAACCATTTCAACAAAATTCTTATCTTTGTCCTCTAAAAGATCCAGTGTGATGGTCAGTTGAGCAGGATCTCCTTCACTAGACTGAGATAATTCAAAGTTTCTCTGTGCTTGTGCTTTGTAAGCGATAATTTTATATGGTGTTAATACTTCATTTTCATCTTTTTCAACAGTGTTCATACAGATGTAATATGCTTTTGGAAGTTTTGCATTATTGAAGGATAATTTATTAACTCCAGAAGTTTTTGTAACAATATATCCAACTTCATAGGATGTACCTTCAACAATATCACCTGTATTTGTAGCAGTAAATGTATTGGTTGCATAGTCGCCCTTAATTTCAGTTCCTCCGAAATCATCTTCTGCATAAACAAATACTTTAGTAATTGTTCCATTATTTTCCTGAATATCTAATTTTCCACCTGTTGTACATGAAATTGTTTTCTTTACAGGATAAGAAGCAGTGGATTCAATAATTCCATCAGTCATTAATGCATAGAGCTTAAATGGAAGTACCTGTGCTTCAATTGTCATCGTACCTTCAATTGGATTTGCAAAACCAATTCTCTTTGTACCTTTAGCGTTTGCGAAAGTTGTTTCACCTGAAATGTTCTGAGTTGTGGTATTTGCTGTATCAAAGAATAAAAAAGGCTTCATTGTCTTAATATCTCTAATATCTACATCACAAACCTGTCTATTCGCTTTATTAATATTTGGCATATTCTTTCCTCCTATTTTCAAATTTTAATTTTTAGTTGCAAAACAAAAAGACCTATACAAAACAGGTCTTTAATCTTCATTGTTTAATTTCAGCCATCCCAAAACATCAAATTTATTCTCACTATCTCCCCATATCGAAACACTTCGTTTCATAAGTTCATAGTAATCTTCAATTTGTTGTTTCTGGAATTGGTCATATACTTGAAAAACTGTCAAATTACCTATGTCAATAAGATTTAAATTTTTACTATGTATAGATAAAGAAGATATAATATTCGCTAATTCAAAGCGTTTATCTTCTTTAGTCTCTTTTTCTTCTTCTAGATGCATCTTTGCATATAATTCAGCAGCTTTCTTATTTTTAAATTTCATTTTATTTTCTTTGTTATTTTTTCTTTTAACATTAACTCGTGAGAGAATAAGGTCAGTAACAGCCGTATAATTTCCTGAAAATATAATCCCTGTTGGGACTTTTTCATCAGAATCATCAACTGTCCCGTCATATAAATAGAAGCAAGCATTTTCATGATTAAAAATAACATCTTCTACAAAGAAAAAATTAAAAGCTAAAGATAATATCTGAATAAAATATTCATCATTTTTTATAATATCAAGAATAGATAATTTAGATTTATCTTCTTCTGATAATTCAATATAATCGTTTTTTAATTGAGAAACCGTATCTTTTATCTCTTGATTATTAGGATAATTTTCAATATTTTTTTCTAACATAGAAAAGTAAGATAGAATATCCATAATAAGATAATCTATATATGTCAGATAAACAGAATAAGTAATTTTCTTAATTTCATTTATTGTAGGACTTTTAATACTGCCTATGTTTTGAATTTTAACTGGTTCTTCGGAAAGGAGAGTAAAATAATCTAATTGCATAAATTATTTGACCTCTTTAAGCTTAAAATCATATGCATAGAATATAACTTTTCTACCATAATATTTATTGGCAGGTGAAAATACATCTGTGTATTTAAATTCTAATTTTCCTATTCCAAATCTTTCAGAATCCCTTAAACATCGTTCCACCATATCTGCCATAATATCAGCTCTCGTACCTGAATATCCTTTTTTAGAATATTTCATACATTCTTTATGACAATATGTCCATATCGTTAACTGTAAACATTTAACAGTATGAGTAGGGACTGTAGGAACAGTAACTTCAAAACATATATAAGGTAATGTTTCAGTCTGTGTTTCATCTACATATAAATAAGGAAACATCTGACTATACAATAGTTCATCCACTTGTTCTTCTGTATAATTCTTTCCTAATAACACTTCACAAATTTCAGGAGAATCAAGTAATTGACCAGAAATCCTACCTTTATACAATCCTATATCTTTTAAAAATGATTCTGCCAATTAATAACCACCCCCTAGAATGAATCTGTGATTTCAACATCTTGTGTAGTAAGACATTTATCTGATTGATAGATACATAATATAAAAGTTTCCCCAATTAAATTTTCATCTTCAATTTTTATTTGAATTGTATTCTCATTTACAACTGATGGAATTTCAAAATCTGATTTGATTTTCCATTCAAATTCAGTTGTAATAGATTCATTATTTTTTGTAAAATTAACTGACCATATTTTCTTTCTGTTACATCTGATTGTATTACCACCAGAAATTGTGGTAATGATATTTGAATCATTTGGTTCTGAAGAAGTATTATCTTTGTCTGGATTTTCTGATGGAGTGGTAGGGGTAGAAGCAGTAGGGGAGATATAGTCACATAATTGCAAATCTGGTCTATCTTTTTCAAGATTAAGCTCTGTTTTGTCAGCAATAAAACTTAATATTCCACCATGTTCTTCACCATATAAATAAAGCACATCATCGCTTCGAGTAATTTTATATACCTTTTCGGGTAAAACACCCTTTTTTGGTCTTTCGATAAATATTCGTTTTCCGTCCAATGTTTGTCCATCATCATCTTCTGGTATCCAAATAGTAAAGTTATTAGATGACAATACAATATTATATCCATTTTCACCTACATCGTATTTAGATGCACTGGTAAAATTCGCCCATCGTTTAATAATTTTTCCTGTTTCATCTTGCCACATAATTTGATATTGACAAAGAATGAGAGTTGCTTTTTCACAAATGCCATTATTACCAGGATATCCACTTACTAACCAATATCTATTTTCATAACCAACATACATACCTGCTTTTAATGTTCCAATTTGAGCAAACGCAGCACGTTCTAACGATTTTAATTGTGTATTAGCTAAATTACCCGATATAATCATTCTGACTTCACAAACTTTAGTTAAATCTGAATAATATAATGTAACAGTTTTTGCAATATCAGTTTGTAAAGCTTCTATAAATGCATCTTCTTTATAATCTAAAAAAGAATCATTTTCAAAACCACCAGTGATATTAGGACGAGTGGATGGAGTCATTAAATACCAATCTTGCATAAATCCTCCTAACTATAAGCAGAAGGGGTTTGCTTATAAATCATATTATTTAATTCTTCACATACTTTATCTAATTCACTTTTTGCGGCAGTTTTACTCCCATTAGAGCCATCAATCGAAAGGTCTTTGGAAACAATACTAATTCGTTTATTAACTTTTGATAATTCTCTTTCCTGATAATATTTTTTCATCATTAATCCAAGAGTATCAACCGTATAACGATTAAGTTCTGAATCAAATTCTTCTAATTCGTCTATGTAATTAATAGGGTCTATTTCGAATGAATATTTTCCAACTGCTTTCAAAAACCATTCTTTTTCAAGAGATTCTGGAATAATAACTTTATCTTGAAATGTACTGTGAAAACTATTAATAACTTCTGTATAAGTCGTATTCATTCAATCACCATCTTTATACTCTAAGTCCAGTATAATCCTCAACTGCCCGAACTTTTTCATAATCATTAAATAATTTTTCTTTGCGAATAATATTAATAATGCTATATCGTTCAGCTCTTGTAATAACTAAATCTCTTAAACCTTCTTTAAAATCTTTTTTTGATTTCTTAAAAAGGTCTTTTACTAATTCATTGGTGATAAATTTCTGAACAGTATTTTCTGTCTCGAAATCTGCTTCAATTCTTGTTGCTTTATCATCAATATATAAAGTTGCATGAGAACCATCACCATTACTCCCTCTAAAAAGAGTATTACCGTTCTGCACTTGTGCGATAATTTCACTTGCGGCTAAACGAACACTGCCGTTAGCTGGAATTTGTACATCCCCAATTGATTCAATACGTTTAAATCCAGTATCCCAATCTGCAATACTTCTTACAGTGACTTTTTTTTCAGGTGAAAATGGTTCAATGGTGCTTTTTTTAATAACATTTTCATTTGAATTTTCAATTTTTACATCTGCTTCAACAGTAGTCTTTTCCGATGTTGCAGCAGCTTTTGTTCTTCCTGTCATGAATATATTTCCTTTCAACTATATTTATTTTTCAACTAAATTGAATGTTTTACTTTATTATACAAAAAAATTATTTTATCTAATTTTTCTGATTTTGGAAAAATATAATATTTCGTTTTTGTTGTATTATGAACACCTATAAAAATATAATTAATTCCAAAAGCCTTTATAAAGTGAAATAATTTCTTTGAATAGCAATAAAAATAATTGCTCATATGTACCTCAGTAAACTAAGGTAGGAATAATATTATTCCTACCCATTGTTTTTAAAATTATAAATTTTCAAGTTCTGGAGAAAGTTTCTTATCAGCGATAATACCGATTTCATACTCTCTATTAGGAGCAACTAACGCACCAACTTCAAGATCATATCTTGTGATTGACTGACCTGTTGTCACATCATTTCCAGAGAAGGATGTAAGTCCACCTCTAGTTACAGTATAAATAGGAGATTTACCACCTGTAGGCATAACAAATGCTAATCCAGCAGGAAGCATAGTTTCAAAATTTGTTCCATCTTTTGTAAGAGTTGTGAGATCATATGGATTTGGAATTTCAGACAAGATTGTACCATTGTACATTCCCATTAATCCTGTATCATGAATTTCTTTCATAACTGCTTCAGAAATACCATTGACATTAGGTGTTACCCCCTGATATCCTGCAAAACTATTAAACTGAGAAATTAATGCATAGTCACCAGAAATAGTAGGTTTTCCAAAACGTCTAATTGGAGTAATAACACCATCTGCACCAGTCTTTGTTACGCCATCACCTTCCCAGAAATATTTAACACCTCCTGCATGTTTAAGAGCAGAATATACAGTATTTACAACATATACCGCAGCTTTATTTCTGATTTGAACTCTTACCTGATCCTGAAGTTCATTTTCATCAGACATATCACCTAATGCAGCTTTTCTATAATCAACAGCATAACCACCAGAGATAGTAGTAGTAGCAATAGGAACACGTCTCTTTCTAATTACTGGAAATTTAACATCCTGTCCTAATGCCTGTTCATTTGCTGGAAGATTTGCAAATTCAGTAATCTCAATTTCACAAGATTCGTTATATCCAATTGGTTTATAGTTACCATAAATACCAAGTAACTTAATTTCCTGTAAAAGTACAGGCTCCATTGCAAATCTACGAAGTTCATTTAATTCTGAAATTGCAGTAAAATCTCCTGTACTGGCTTTCTGATTTAATTCCTTAATATATTTTGCGGCTACATCAGCTTTCTTTCCGTATGGAGCTAAATCTTTTCCATCTCTCATTGCTGAGAAAATCTCAACGACAGGAGATTTCTTGCCAATCTTTCCACTAACAAAGTTAGCATCTTTTCTTTCGTTATTTAATTCAAATGTATAACCCATTTAATATTCCTCCTTTTTAATTATTTCGCAACGACTTTTGCTTCTACGCCAAGATGATTACCGATAACTTTTGTTACTTCTAAATATGGAGCAGCAGAAGCACCAATAACTAAATTTCCTGTTGCATCAGATTCAAGCTTATTACCTACAGCAACAGTAGTTGGAAGTTCATCGCCATAAACTTCAATAATCTCTCCATCAAGATTTTCAAGATTAATAACTCTTACCTGCTCGTCTTTTCTAATTGGATATGTAGGCATATATTCATCATCACCACGCTCAATCTGCATGATAACTTTCGCTTTCTTTTCTCCTACTGTGAATTTTCCAGAGCTTACATCGCCAAATGCACCATTAAATGTATCTGCACTTGCTACTGCATTTTCATATGGATAAACTCCATGTTCAATCTGTCCAATAGTATGTAATTTAATTGCCATTGTTTTCCTCCTTAAATAAAATAAAAAGCCTAAGTAATTAACTTAGACTTTGTGTTAAAATTGTTTTAGTTAAATTAAAAAATATTGATATCTTCTTTTTCTTCGGTGTGAGTATTTGAACACATTTCAGAGAAAATATCTTCAACCTTTGGTTCTTTCATAGAATTCTGTTCTGCAATTCTAGTTTCTTCCTCAGCCTTTTTCTGCTGTGCAACAATGTTCATACAAATTTTAGATTTAATAGAATTAATTTCAGAAGTAACATTCTTTAAATCTTCTTTCTTTGTAGCTGCATTGATTTCAGAAGTAAGTTTTTCAATATCTTCTTTTGCAACAGATTTTTCTTCATCGTTAAATTCTGAAAGAGAACTATTTAACTCACCAATTTTTTCAGCTACTTTAGCTTTAGCAAGCTCATTTTCTAAGATTTCTCTTTCTGCCCAGTAAGTCTGCCGGTCTTCTTTTAATTTATTGAGTGCAGCCTGAATTTTTTCAACAGAAGCATTTAACTCAACGATTTTTTCATCCTTTTCTTTAATTTCAAAATCTTTTGCTGTAATAGCTTCATTTAACTCTGATATCTTAGTTTCATAAGTCTCAGACTTATTATTCATTTCTGTAATAACATCTTGAATAGTTTTTTTAATTTCATCCATATTAAATTCCATTTTTTTATTTTCCTCCTTGTTTTTCTTTTTCTGAGAAATTTCTACAATAATTGCATTTTCATCCGAAGGAGTAATACCAAGAATACAATCAGCAGAATACCCATAAATCATAGGCGTTCTAAAATCATCAGTTATATCTTCTCCTTCTTCATAAATAATTGTATTTGCATTGTCTTTCAAACCCATAATTTCAATAGAAGTTTCTACTTTATCTAAGACATAATTAGCTCTAATCCATTTCACAAAATCAGGATAACGCTGATTAAAAAATGAACAATCACCAATTAATGCTTTAATATCATTTCCATTTTTATCTTTAACGGTATCTATGTAAGCATTTTCACAAACTCCTACGACTTCTGAATTTTTAAATAATGGTTCAATTGAACCGTCAGGATTGAGTTCCCCTCCCGTCATACCATGTCCAATAGGGGTGGTTTTATCATCAGAAGAAAACTCTGCACATATAGGCATACCTATAGCACTAGCCATATTATTTCTTACATATTCTTCCTTCCAATGAAGCCCATTACTATTTGTTTCTTCAGAATCTTCATGAATTTTATGGAATATAATCTTTGCTGGAACTCTTCCGTTCCCATTGACTTTCTCAGAAATTTCGAGGACATTATTAAACATAGACATATCCTCCTTTACGTTGCTGATGGTTTTGGCATTTGATTACTTTGATTTGATTTAGACTGAATAGTATTTTCATTTGTAGGATTGTCGATAGATTCTCGTCCACCTTCATCTTTACCAGAAAGAGTATACGATGTCATATGTGGAAGATACTTCTGATAAATACCGTCTTCAATTTCTTGGTCTAAAACATTAAAATACACATCTGGATCAATTCCTGCACTTGCTACAAGAAAACTTAAAGAACCAGATGCTTCACTGTAAAGAATCTTCATCTGCTCAAAAAAAGAATCCTTATTAACAAAAGAAGTAGGAAAGTAGTAAACTTCAACTTTATTTTTATTATCTTTAATAATATTTTTATTTATGACATAATTTAATTCATTTTGCCATTCATATATCCATGTATATAATTGAGCTGTTACTATTTGAAGGTTATTTTGACCCGCAGCAAAATTTCCCGTACTCATTGCACCAATCAATGAAGCACAAATACCTAAATCCAAAGAAATGTTATTATTTAAATCAGATTCATTTTTTGAATCAAATAAATTTGTGTCAACCTTAATAGAATCTAATTTTGTTCCTGCGGCTACAGAAAAGAAACTTAATCCTCCACGACTATTTTTATTCATAACCGCTTGTTTGACAGTATTGTGTTGGTCTTCTTGCTGTTTTTTGCTTAATGCACAGCAGCCTTTTTCTTTTCCTTCCGGAAATGTCTCGTAAACAATGCGAGAGTTAACTTCATCTAAAAGATTTCTTTTTGTATCTGTATAATAATCCTTATATAAAACATCTTCCAAAGTAGCTATAATTAAACTACGTCCCCAAGGTTCAGAGTCAGTACATTTGATTTTTTTACACATAGTTCTATCATTATTAAGAAGCATCCAATCCCCATTAACTAACCCTTTTCTTTTTTTATAATATCCTTCTGAAATTTCGGTAGGGTATTTTCTAAGCTTTCGTTCTAAGGATTCTCCTGTAAAATCATCAAAATATCGTAAATTAAAAGCAAGCTGATAACGTCCATTTTTCTTACCTACAATTTTTGTGTATTCCCAAGGAAGTGTAACAATTCGTGCATTGATTCCAATTTCATTTATCTCTACAATGTTTTCAACCTCACAATCTGTCATAAATTGATTTTGGTCATAAGAACCCATTCTTACATCAAAGTAATAGAAAGCAGTACCTCTTCGCATCTCAGTATGTAACGCATCACGAATAAAAGATTTATCATCAATTGTTTTAAGGGTAGATTTCATCAAATCTTTTACTTTTTTAATTTTATTTTTTCCACTTTTCTTTTGAATTGTAATTACACTATCTAAACATGGTAGAGCAGTCATATAATCAATAGAATTAGATACAATACCATTTTTTGTATAGATAAAATCTGATAATCGAATTGCTTCTTCATGAAACAAAATAGGATTTCTTAAAATATTATCAATTTCTGATTTTTGAAAATAATTATAGACTCCACAAGAAAAAAGAAAATTACTTGCATCAAAATGATTTATAGAGACACAACTATTGTATTCATAATTTTTATCAAAATTAGAAAGTGGGAGAGAAGATGATGTTGAATTTGTTTCAGATGTTTTTTCTTTAAAATTTTCTTCTTCTGACATAAAACACCTCCTTTCTATTTAATTAATAAGAGTACAGTAATCATAATCACTTGAATTACCCATCATATCAAGTTCAAGTTGATCAAAGAAATGAGATCCGTATGAAACAGAAGTATATCTGTCTTTTCGGTTTTTCCCTTGTTCATAAATTTTAATAATTCCTGTTTGTGGCATTTTTTCATATTGTAATTCTGCACATTCGCTTACCATTTCTTGAGTTTCTAAAAACGGACGTTCATACTCAACTTGTGTATCAACATCTATTTCAGAATTATAATCTTTATTATTAGACAAAATATCCTCTTTTGCAGTATTATAATTAACCAAAAAATCTATTTTATTTTCAATTAAATTCTTACGAAAAGAAACAGCTATTTCACTATTTAAAGTTTGCGTTGCATTAATAGCATATATACATGATGGAGCATTTGGGTCAGGACAAACTTTTGCATATTCATCGACATTCATACAGCGCAATGGAGAATATTCCTTTGATCTTTCTTCATCATATAAAACTTTTTGAAGAGCGTATATTATTTGAAGACCACCATTTCTGGCATCAATAACAATATAATCTGCATCAAAATCTTCATATAACTGCCTAATTCTAATTGCTTGTAAGGTAGTATCTCCTATTTGATTTGACTCAATATAAGGGACTTGTCTTCGATATCCTTGTTTTACTTCCACAGAACTGTCGTTTTCAGACGTATAAACAATAGATTCAGGAATTCCTCTTATACAACTATAAACAGAGTTATCATTTTGACTACCTGCTACAAAAGCTATATCATTTGATATTAAACGAATTTCATTATCCATTTTAGGAATAGCATATTTATTTTTTTTATTCATTTTATAATCAAATATATTTCGAGGATAAAAGACATGCTTTAGAATCTGTCTATTAATTAACATAGAATATGTAAAGTAAGAAGATAGAGAATCCTTTACTCTAAGATTTAAAAATTCAATTTTCCAAGTAATGGGGTCTTGTTTCTTTTTTTCATTAATTAATTGCTTCAGGGTTTTTAAATGGTGTTTTAATGTAATGCTTTCGTCAAATGTAAGAAAAACGGAACCATCATGCTTTTGCATACCTTCATATGCTTGGTCTACAATATCCCACATCCAATGTCCATCATCAATCCAACTAGAACTGATATAAACGTCTATCGGGTCTTCTTGTAAAACAGGATTTTCTCCATAGTATGAATTAAGCATATATGGCTGATTTCGTATTGTTTGGAATGGTGAAATAACAGAATCTTCAATTTTTTTATCTATCTGTCGAAACTCTTCTCTGCAAATTGCATTACTTCTTAAACCTCTTGCATTATCATTTGCCACAAATACGGTAATCTTAGACCCATTCTTAAACTTTACAAAAATATTATTTTCACTTGTACTCCAATCAGCTATTTCTGCTTTTAAAGGTTTACTCCATTCACATAGTTCATCGAGTATTTTATCTGACACAATTAATTTAGCTTGTTTTTTTGTAGAAGATCCTATACGAAACTTTGTACCAGGGTAAAGGATACATCTACAACAAGCATATAAAGCAATAATAAATGATTTTGCATCATTACGACTAGCAACAATACATATAAAATTAGAAACTCCCATGAGATATATTGCTAATTCTTGATAAATATATAAAGAAATTTTTAGATAATCTCTTACAAAACGATGCATATTCCTACGCCAGAAAGAACACCATGCAATCATGTGAATTACATTATTAGGATTACTTAAATAATGAGTAGAAGGGAATTTCTTATATAATTCTTTTTGGTTTTTATCCACAGGATATTGATTTAGATTACTCATCATCATCACCATTTTCTGGTACGAAATATTCTTTATCCCTGATATCACTACCCGTCATAATATTCTGCATTGGACGACAAACATGACGTTCAAAATATTCGCCTATTTTGTCCCAATCTTCGTAAAGAGTTTTATCTTTATAAAATTCTTCTGGAGTAAATTGAGATATTGTTGCAAGTGTAACACCTACAACTTCGTCATTACTAGAATCTTTTTCTTCTATAGTTTTTAAACCTGCTTGCTTGAATGTTTTACTATATTGTTCAACAAGATTACTATATTCTTTAGAATCACCTTTTGTTAAAGCCCTAACCATTAGCATATTGATATTGCATAATGATTTAATAAAAATTTCCTGATTATTATCAGCATTTGGATTATTTTTTTTCAACATACGGTAATGATCGTCAAGATTCTTATAATCGGCTTCTGTAAAACCAACACCCCATCTATCAACAGCAGAAGCAGAAATACTAACATCATCCTGCTTTGTCTGTTCTCTAGATAAAATAAGTTGTCCTTGTTTTTCTTCGTAATCATTTATCATAGAATCAAAATACGTTTTCATATTTCCAACATTCAAGTTCTTCTTTGCTGCATAATGAGAAATTCTACTTCTATCAGAAGATATTTCTCTCGCTGCTTTTAATGGTTCAATATTATATACCCAATCCACTTGCTGACAGAAATGTTTAATTGCGTGTTCTTCATTTCCACAATAGAAAGCAACTAATGTATTCATATATTTATCAGTACATTCTTTACACCAAGGTAAATACCCATCATTTGCCTGAAATAATGGACTTCCAGATTTTTGAAAGTTCTGTTTTAAACTATTAAATCCTTTCCCACAGCATGAACATTTATATTTATGTTTTTTTGGATCGAATTGCACATTAGCTCTTGGAATACTAAATATAATTGTTGGGTCAAGTTTTATTGGTAAGTTCATTGACTCACGAATCGCTTCTTCTCTTGATTGTATAGGTTTTCTATTAGCCAAGAACACCACCTCCTTTATTTTCAATATAAAAGAAGAGTAAGAGAGTAGTGCGAGTATCTACTATACTAAAATCCATGACCTCTTTAGTCTCTCACTCATTCCAACCAGTCACGTTCTACTGATAGAACATCAAACACCATTGCGATATACAACCTGTTTATGACCATATGTTTATTCTTTTTTAAACAACAAAAAAGAAGAGTAGAAAATCCACTCTTCTTGATAATTCTATATTCGTTTTTAATTTTTAAATATAATCTTTGTATATTACAAATCATGCATAGCACTTCTAAAATACTGGAATCGACCCTGTACTTTAGCGGCACTTGTCGTACCAGAATTACAATATTGTAAGAATTCTTCATTATTTTCATAACCAGCTAAGAAATCATCCAACCAATTAAAATATTTCTCAAATGATTTGTTGTCTTTAATCATACGATACATACCATAAATACACAAAGGCATAAGTAATTTAGGCATTTTCGTATCTTTTTCAAAATGGTTGCCAAGTCTATTTAATCCTTCTGATATTTTATCCATTTTTTCATATTGGTTATCAGGTTCTTCTTTGAATTTCTCACTGTAATATTGTGCGAATTTTCTCTTTTCTCCAGCTGTAAAGCTTTTGAGTTGTCTATCTTTATTTGAATCAATCATCATAAGAGATTCAATAATAATATCTACGTCAACAGAATCATTAAGCTGTTTTTCCGTAAGAACATTATTAAAAAACAGATTTTCTACCATAGAAGAAATTATATCAATAAGTTCAACTGACATAAAAGTAGTTAATTTCTGTGTACTGTTAAGTGGCTTTCCATTATTAATACGAGAAAATAACTCTATAATATCTTTATCTGTAGCATCTCGAAGTTCACATAAAACTATTTCTGCGCCAGATATTTCTTCCTTTACAGCAGGGTCAAGTTCAGAAAATTTCTTTCCTGATAACTTTCTAGGAACACCGTCTATTTCTATGTCATCTAATGTAGAAAGAGTAAATTCATCATTTGTATAATCTTTAATGGTGCTTAATCTTTGCAAACCATCAATCACTCGTTTTGGTTCCCCTTCTTCAACAACGAGATAAATAGGATTAGTTGGATAGTGTTTTAATAAAGAATCTATTAATAAAGATTTTTGTTTCTTTGTCCAAACACCTTCTCGCCTCTGTAACTTATGTTTAAATGATATTTTTTCTTTTTTTATGTCATTCATTGCAGAATGTACTACACGAGGTCTTGTTGTTGTTTCCATTTCTCACATCCTCCTTACCAAAAAATACTAATTTTAATATTTTTACAATATCATATTTTAATATTTTTGTAAACAGCGAAGAATGAGAGAATATGACGAGTGGTGTTAAAAGGGTATGTTAGGGGAAGAGTTTTACAAGTCAGCTAAAGAAGATTGTTGAACCTTTTTAATTCCATCTTCACCAAAATATTTTTCAAATTCTTCATCTACTTCAATATCTTTGTAGATTCCTACCATATCTAATGAAGACCATCCTAATATCATTTGAATTACATTATCTGGTAAAGAATTACGAGATAAACTACTCACAAAGAAATGACGTATACTATGCCAGTAAAACGGAATATTCAATATTTTACTAAATGTTTCAGCCCAACTATCTAAGGTATCTGTAGAAATTTGTTCATCAACATATGTATTTCCTACTTTTTTAGGGAATAACCATTCAGAAATAATATTATTTTCTTCTCTATATTTCAGCCATAAATCTAAATATGGTTTAAATGGTTTTACCAATGTATATACGATAAGTTGTTTTCCTCTTGATCCTCTACCCTTAGTAGTGATAGTTTCGGGAGTTTTATATAATGAACCATAAATAATATTTTCATCATCAAAATATGAAACTTTAAAACGTGGTAATTCACTTTTACGTCTTCCATTATTCATAGCCATACTTAGCATACATGCTTTATCGTACTGTTCTTTTTCAACAAGATAATCTAATAAACCTTGTAATTGTTCTTCTGTAAATACAGTTTTCTTTAATACCTTTTCATTTGTTGGATTTTCTATTTTACGAATAATTGGGCGAAATCCTTCATATTCATCATCTAACATATTTTCAACATAATTACTAAGAGATGAGAGAGTAGACTTAACTCTTTTTATCCTTGCAGGACTCCATTTTAATTCAGTCAAGCAATAACTTTGATATTTAGAAATTTCACGTTTAGATAAATTAATAAAGAATTTGTTATTACATTTCTCTAATAGATATACCCAAAAAATATTAAGATCATGAGCATATGCATCAATTGTTGATTTTGCCCTATCTACTGATACAAGATAATCTAAAAAGTCATTTCCTAATTCAACATTATCTGGATTAACTTGTTGTAATTTTTCTGGTGTTGTTAAAACATTATACTGTACAGTTCTTCCTGCCATTTTTTCACTTCCTTCCAATAAAAATCATTTAATAACACGTCAATTTGGACTTGAACCAAAATCTAAAGAGTTGGAGTCTTTAATGCTTGCCATTTACACCATTGACGTAGAGAAGGGATGTTACTAACATCCTCTTTTCTAAATTAATTAATTGTGAATTTTATTAATTTGTTTTAAAACAGTATCAATTTCTGCTTCATATAATTTAGCACAACAAGAATATAAATCATTAATAAAATTAAATTTCTCAGCAAATCTTATAATAGATAATTTATCTTTTTCTTTAGTTTGTTTTAAATTATAATTTTTACAACGCAACTCTAAATCAATATGAAAATTCTCTTTAAAACATTTATACAATTCTTTATATCTATTTGCATAATGACCACCTGCACGTTTACAAATTCTATTTATAACATCTTTCTTTTTATAAAGAGGAATTTCATCTGTAAGACCATTAATTACAACTTGTTTATGATTGTTTTCACTTATTAATTTCTCATTTTCTTCAACTTTATCTAGTAATTGAATTAAGGCTTCCTTGTATGTAGTTGGAAGATTAAATGGATTTTTAATGGCTTGTTCCATTTCGTCAAATTTCTTGACATATTTTGCAGTAAAAAGAATACCTTTTTCTCCTGTAAATTTATTTGCAAGAAAATCACATCCAAGTTTTGTGACAAGATAACATTTATTTTCTTTTCCTGAATTATCTTTGTATGTAGATAAAATAAAATAATCACTCACCACAATTTCGTGGTCAGTAAGAATCTTAATAATTCCTTTTGTTTTACCATCTTTTGTACCTTCTAATTTTTCAAGAATTTTATAATGTTTCATTTCTAACATATCAGCAATTTCAAGAGTTGTAATTGTGTTAACAGTTTTAGTTGTTATTTTATTCATAAATAATTCTCCTTTTCTAAAAATTCTAAAATAGTTTCTAGTAAAAGGAGAGTGGTAGGTAGTTATCCTACAAATCTCTCCATTAGTTAGTGCGATAGGAACGTACCCTATACATGAGTTTCACTAACGAAGACAAGATAGAATAAAAATATTCTACAGAATGTATATTCTCTAATAACATTTAGACAATATACCAAACGCAACACACTGTACTCGAAACAGATGCTATATGGCACACATTGATTAGCGGTCAAGTCCCAGACCTTCTGAGTTTATGTTGCATATAAAAAGGACTCACATAAAAATCATGCAAGTCCCTAAATAACTGTCTACATCCTCGATTACATTTTTCTCCGTAGACTTAATTCTTATCTCCACATATCAGGTTATGTGTTCCGAGAATAAAAATGTATTTATTTTAAATATCTAATTCCTGAACAAGTTTGCGAAATTTATTTAAATTATCTTCATTATTACTTGTGATACAATAAGAGGTGTATTTCCCATCGTGGTTACCAGAAAAAGTTAACACTTTTAAGTCAGAGATCTCAATTTCGTCATCCACTCCATCTGAATATTCACAATCCTTACAATCACAATTTCCATCACATTCACAAATAGCAGAAACATCACCATCTTCACATTTATACGAATCATCATGAATATCAAATTCAATAATCTCTTCTGCATCATGGATATAAGTTAGAATCTTAGAATTTGCATCAGAATCAATATATAAAATTTTATCATAAAAATTCACATATCCGTTTTCTCTCTTTGCTTTTTTACACCAAATACATCCTGTATTGTCAATAGTGATAACGAATTCATCTTTATATCCAGTTAGCTCATAACTTTCTAATTCAATGTTATTTAATGTAAATTCATGAAAAATTAATTCTTCAATAATTTCTTTCGCTTTATCATGGAATGTTAAAATAGAAACTCCATAAAATTCATCTTTTTGTGAAGAATCATGATATTTCTGAGCAATATCTAAACATAAATCTTCAATATCAGAATAAAAATTAGTTTTCAACTGGTCATCTCCTTATCTAACAGCATCCTTTAATGTTTTACTGATTTTAAATTTAGGTTTTCTATGAGCAGGAATATTGACTGGCTGACCAGTTTTTGGATTCTTACCAATACGTTCCTCAACATCTGCCGTTTCAAAAGCACCTAATCCAACAATAGGGATTCTTTCACCTTTGATTAATCCTTCTGTGATTGTCTCTGTAAAAGCTTTTAATACTTCTTCTACAGTTGCTTTACTAATCCCATCTGTTTTTTCTGCTGTCGCAGCAATATATTCTTTTTTATTCATAATTTTTAATTCCTTTCAAATTTTAAGCAATAAAATAAGAGAACAGTTAGACACTAACCACTCTCAAATTTGATTTTTATTTCTTGATGACTGGAAACTACCCTATATTTTTAATTTAACGAAATAATCTTCGTCTTACTGTCAATAATCTTTCCATCTTTATTTAAGTTTAATTTAATTAAATTATCATTTTTGAAAATTTTTTGTGTTTTAATATCTTTCTTTTCCATAAATTTTCTATACTGTTTTTATCAAAAACATCGTCTATTTCATCTTTATACATGAAAATAAAACCCTTATAATTTATTTGATTTCCACTACATGTATCAACTATGCAAATTCTATTCCATGTTGTATGATAATTTTCAACTATGTCATAAGAAGAGTCATATTCACATATGTAATTAAAATCTTTATCAAATTGTACAATTTTTCGTTGAATTTTATTTCTGGCTCGAATTTTTCTTTTTAATGGTTTAAGAGTATATTCTTTACCTTCTTCATAATATTGGAATTGTAGTCCATGAATTTGTTTCGATCTATTTAAACAACAATCTGTAACTCCCCAATAATTAACATTCATATAATCTGCGGCTGCTTTGGCTGTAGGAAATACTTGTTGTGTATTAACACAAATACATTTTCTTTTATATGAAGCATTTTCCCCACTATGATTAATTTTATATTCTGGCGTATTCCTTTGTTCTTTTAAAGTTTTAGATATCTGCTTCTTAGTTAATTCAGATAATTTTTTATTATTTCTTGAACCTCCAAGTTCTGAATTATATCCATTCTTATCACATGAAGATTTGTAATAATCTATCCAATATATTTCCTTTTCATCTAAATAACATTCATCACAATATTCAATAATAAAAAAGATAAAATTCTCTTCACCATATTTATCCCATGCCCTTTGGAGATATCTATTTTCATGTCTATCTTTACAATTCAATCTCCTACGATGTTCAGATAATCTTTTTCTTAAATTACAACTTTGACCAATATATTTTTTATGATTAACTAAATTTTCAATACAATAAATTCCACTTCTTTTTTCTTTCGTCATAACAACCTCCATATATTTTTACATAATAAAAATGGTCTACTTACTTGCAGACCACCTATCTAATAACTCATCAAGTTTTTTAGTTTTTATATAAACCCAAAACATTTTTTTACTATTTGGATTCAATGCTGCTAATTTATATCTCATTCCGTTATCTCGTAAATAATTACGAAGTGGGAGAGAATAGCAGGTATAAAGTTTTACTTCCATATATTTAAACCTTTCTAATTATCCAATTGAATGTCATATAAGCAAATTAATCCATCATCTCCAATAACAGATACGGTTTGCTCTGGTTTATTAACTTTTCTAATAGACACAGCGTATGCATCTACACCTGACACACATCCGCTCTCAATTACTTTTGTATCATAAACAGTTGTTAAACCGTTCAAATGTCGATGACCAAGCAATACAATATCTGGTTTGATTCCAAACATCATAGTGAAGTTCTGTACAACGCTTGACGGAGAATCTTTGTGTCCATGTGATGCAAATACATTATTCCCACGAATATTAAACATTGCAATTTCTGGTTCAATCGTATTGTCACAGATTGATACATTGTCAATGTTTTGTAATCTTGCTTTTAAATAAAATGGCAGCAACATATCCATATTTTCGCCATCCAAAGAATCTTCCTTTTTTGCCGATATCCTAGAATGGTTTCCAGGAGTTATATACACATAAATATGATTAAAATGATTCGCCATTCTAGTCAACATAGCAGAAATCAATTCAGAAACATACTTAAATTGCTCCATTAAATCCATATTGTTTTGTAATCTTAAATTATTATGGATAAGACCGCTGAGAATTTCGCCAATCACAAGATAACAGTTCTCTGATTGATGAACTCCACGGATGTCTAAAATATCAGAAGTGAATTTATCAATTCTTCGTTTTAGTTCATTTTCATCAAAATTATTTTTCCAATTATGGATTTCAATTCCTGTATGAATATCAGTGAGATGGCAGAGTAAATCAGTAGAACTATTAAACAAATTATAATGAACTGTAACATTCATCGGTTTTATATCTTCACAGATAATACGCTTTACCATATCTGCATAAGATTCTTTTCTTGCTTCTTGCCTGATAAGACGATTGTATTCAACTCTTGCATCAGAAAGTTTGATTTTTTCTTTTCGCATCTCCCGAATCTTCTCATCAAGTTCATCATTTCCACCAACAGATTTATTTTTCGCTGCTTTATATCTTTCATAATCGCTTCTAAACTTTCCACCAAAAATAGTAGAAGAACCTTTTCTAATTGTATCTGGATTGCATTTTACTGAATACTTATCATGCAGCTCAGACCAATCATAATCATTCTCTCCATTTAATTTTGCGTCAATATCATTTAGAAGTTGCTCATACCTCTCTTGAGTCAGATTATATTTTGCTAATTCATTTTCAAAATTAAACAATAAGACACCAACTCTCTTTATTCAACTTCATCTGGAAGTTCAATAGTAATTTTGAAGTTAATCGTATCAATTTCATCTGGAATTTCATTAATAACTTCCTGAGAAATATCTTCCCCAGTATCAGTATCTATAAGGCGTAAATCTTTTACAGAAATATTCTTTAACTGAATATTTTTCTTAGCTGGTGTTGTTTTGCTTTCTGTATTACTAATTTTAATCATATATAAAAAACTCCTTTTCAATTAACTAAAAATATAAAAATAAAAGAGTAGTAGATACTCTTCCTAGATAATTTCATCAACAAGACCTTTTTCAAGCATAATATCACTCGTCATATACCATTCATACCGTTCCATTTTTTCATATTCTTCTGGAGTGATATTGCTATGAGAAAGTGTATAATCTTTAATAATGTCCTCAAACTTCTGATAGAAATTAAACTGATCTTTTACAGATGTACTATTTCCTTCAAGATAACTACTTCCTGCGTGTAGAAGAGCAGTTGAAAATTTATAACAACGCTTTTTAACATTTAGGTTATTATATCCTGCCATAAGAATGATACTTCCCATTGAATACGCATATGTCATAACTGTAATTGTTGTTGGACACTTGAGATTATCAATGATATTACATAAGGACGCTCCATCAAATAATGAACCGCCAATTGTATTTAAAATAATATCAATTGGTTTACCAGTACCATCATTATCCATCTCTAACAACGGAAGCATGACCATTTCAACAATATCTGAACCAATTTGCTCATTAATAATAATTTTTCTTTCTTTTAATCCCTTATAATACTGGTATGTAACAGGGTCAGGTAAAGGGTCATTTAATCCTAAATCACTTAATGGAATTTCTAACAATTCTTTATTAACCATAAATTTAAAATACCTCAGTTTTCATAATATTTTATAACGAAATTTTCGTTCCTTTATTAACCACACAAACATTTGTAGTCATGCTTTTATTTGCGATTTCTCTTTTCAAATCTTGCGAAAATTCAACTTTTCCTTCCATTTCTCCATGCAGAAGATAAATCTTTTCTGTATGAATAGAAGAGTAGTATTTTAATAATTCATCTCTTTGCATATGACCCGAAAGACTTCGTACATTTACAATCTGTGCTTTGTTTTTCACCTGTGCGCCATTAATTGAAATGGTTTTCTGGTCACTGAAATTTTTGATTTTATATCCAAGCGTGTTTTCCCCGCAATACCCACTCAAAATCAAACAATCATTACTATGGGGGAGCAACTCTTTCGCCCATCTAACAGAACGTCCGCTTTGCAGCATTCCACCAGAACTCAATATTAAGATATTCTTCATGTTTTCCATAGCATATCTACTATCTTCTGGAGTTATAATTCTTTTCAGATTCTTCCATGCAAGCATTTCATCGAATTTTTCTTTTGCTTCTCCTTCTAATACTTCACTGTATCTGTCAAGAAGTCTGTTTGTTAGTGGACTATCAACTAACACTTTTGTTGTAAAATTTTTATCGTCTTTAAACATCTGATAAACAAGCCATAGTACAACAGGACATTTATCAAGACTAAACACAGGCATAAGAACTCGCCTTTTATAATCTCCACAAAATTGTTGAATAACCGATTTGATTTTTTCTAAATCTTTGTTGATTATTTTCTGTGTTATTTGTTTATTGTTTCTTGCACCGTATGTAGTTTCTCCGAATACATAGTTTGCAGATTTTACAGGTTCAAATTCCTGGACAAATGGTTTTAAATCTTGAATCTTTGTATTTCCGAGATCACTTGTGAATAATAACTTGGTACAATGATTCTTGATTTTTATAAATAATTCACATTGTACTGCGCCAAAAATATGACCAGAATATGTATATCTAATAGATATATTTTCATCTAATTCGTGAATTTCCCCAACATCATATTCCTTAACAAGAGATACAGATTTTTCTACATCATCAATATTATATAAAGGTTTAAACACTTTATCTGAATACTGAGAAGATAATGTTTCACAATCACGAATAGTAATATTGGCAGAGTCTAACCACATTTCTTTTAATATACCAGTAGTATTTTTGCCTGTAATAATTCTTATGTTTGGATTCTGTTTAACTAATGCGGGGATATTACCACCATGATCATAGTGCATGAAATGTCCACCAATTATCATGTCAACATCTTTTGCTTTAATTTTAGATATCTGTTCTTTGTTCAATCTATAATTATCAAGAATAGTGTGTCCTTCTTGAATTCCACCAAATTCAAAGAGAATTGTCCTATCTAAAAACTTAATGATTGTACATGACCCCGTTACGGAACATCCATTATTAAGAAAACTTATATTTATTTCTTTCTTTTTCTTTCCGATGGTAATGTACCACCTTTCTTATATATTTTGTCATTCGACAATATTTTTTCTGATTTCGCTTAATGCATTTAGATTATAAGTATTCTCTGTCAAATAATAAGTTTTCCTTTTATGATGACAAGAGCAAGTGCGAGTGATTCCACCAAATTCTTTAAATGGAATTTCATATTTTACATTAAGTATTTGTGCTTCATTTTTTGTGATTTTTACCAAAAATCATAACATCCTTTCGTTCAATATTTCTCCGAAATAGGAGAGAGGAGAGCAGGAACAGGACTTGAACCTGTGTGCATAGCTTATGAGGCTATTGTGGAAACCATCTCCAACGTATCCTGCTATAATATTTATAAGGGCGAGATAAGGAGAATACCTTATAATTCTCTTTAGCAGCCTAACTGACTGACCCATGATGTGTATATTTCTTTGTTTTCTTATTTTCTACCTAAAGCTTACTTATCCCAAAACTGAAAAACACCCGTTCTATGGGTGTTTTCTAGTTTTAAAAAGTGTCTTGGGGGAATTTTTTACTGAATTTTATACCCTTAACTGATTACTGGCTTTAAAATTGATACATTTTACATTAGGTACAATGGTAACTTCTCCAGTATCTAAAGTTTTCTCGATATATACATTTTTAGAATAAGTGGAAAATGTTCCTAATCCACCAATTTTAACTTTTTTATCATTTCTAATACCATTTTGAATTTCTTCTACAAAAGAATTTATAATATATTTAATATCTTTTTTTGTGTAGGTTTTATTATTTTTATTCCAAATCAGTTCAATAATTTCAGATTTTGTTATGATTATCACATCCTTTTTTATTCTCTACCTAAAGCTTACTTATCCCAAAATTAAAAAACATGGGAAGTTCCCACTAAATTTGATTTTGAAAATTGCTTTGGGGGATTTTTTTGCTGAATTTTCGGTTATATATTATGATTTCACCATCTTTATTTTCAATCAAATAAGTATTTATACAATCATATTGTTCTAAAATCTTTGTCAATGTGTCATTCTTGTAACTGAACAAAATATAAAACAATAAATTCTTAATAGAAGAATTCCTCTTCATATCCAAGTGATACAAAAGTCGATACATGGTATGCTTATTAATTTTCATTCTATTAATTTCATATAATAAATCTTCCTTTGCATTTACAATATGAGTATGTTTTTCTTCGCTTGTCAGATAAGAATTTTGGGCAATCATCTTATTATAGGCACAAGTATTAATTGCCATTTCAATAATTCTTTTTATTTGTGGTTTTGAAACCTTATTTTTGTCAAAATCTCTTGGCTTAAAAATATCTACTAATGGTATAAAATCACTTCCTTTTGATTTACTGGCACGTTTTGTCCCAATACAAATATGAAGTAAATCCATACTCGTGTTATATTTCTGATAATCTTTTCGATCAATATTTTTATAATTCTTCGTATCTGCAATAAATCCTAAAAAGAAAGGCATTTTCTTTCTACCATCTGACATAGTTAATAGATTCTCATATTTTTTCCTCATCCTTTTTAATTCCGCAGTGGTATCTACAGGATATTCTTTTTTTGCCTTGTCAATTTCTATATTAGAAAGTACATCTAACTGGCATACATCATAATAAATTTCCTTAATATATTCATATTGACTCTCTACAGATTCTCCAGATTTCGCAACCATATCCCATAAAAGAGAGTTTAATTCCTGAGACAAATTAACGATTTCCCCGATTTTATTATTACTTGTCTTATCATCCAAGTCTGCCAAATCATCAAATGTATAATGACGTTTTGATTTTGGTGGATTGATGTTGCGAGTAGGCACTTTAAAAAACTCATAATTCTTTTTAGCTGCGTTAATCAAAATGGAATTATTTGTAATTAATAGTGTGTCGCTGTCAAAATCTGCACCTGATAATCTTTCTAAAATATTCTCATTTATACTATTTATACAGATTATATTAAATGTGAGATTGAAATATTTATCAATTAAATCACAAGCAATATTTTTTGAAAGTAAAATATTTCCAATGGTTACATGAGGAGATCGACTTCCTAAAATATCCGTCCCGTAATCATATCGGGTATTATGTACTGTTCCTACAGGAAGGATAGAAGCACCGTTAAACTTTCCAATAGATTGCAATAACATTTCATATGGATTGCCTAAAAGGGTAGCATATGTACCATCTAATAATACATGTCCTTTTTTCATATTTTTTAGATAAGAACTGCACAGATTTTTCTTAAAATCATAGTAAATGCGTGTTTTATCAAAATTACAATCGTAATTTAATAATTTGTAGACAATCTCATTTTTATCCTTCATGACATTATCTGTTTCAAGTTCAGAGTCTTCTTTAAATTTTAAATGATATCTCATAACATCAACATCCGTATTAAGAAGATTAATATAATCCAACCCATCCTGAACAATCTCTTGTAGTTCTTCTTTAGACAATTGAAGAGTATTTAATAACTGATAATGCGCCTGAACCATACGTCCATTGAAATAATGCGTATCTTTATCATATTTCACAACACCAAAATAAGGATATATATGCGTAAACCAATCTTCCAAATTCCCAAATTTAAAATATTTGATGCTAGAAGGAGTAGTAATAAGCTTAATATCTTTTATATCCGTTGCTATAGTCTTACCATTTAACTGAGAAATTTCAGTAATGTTATTATCCTTGAAGAATTTTTGAATATTCGTATTAAAACAACAAGATTTAAAGAACTTGTTTCTTAATAGTAACATCCCTTTCGAAGAATATTTATCCATCAATGAAATATCAATAAGAGATTGTCCATCCCAAATAGAATTTGAGATTTTCATATTTTTTTCTTCTGTTTTTAACCAACCATCTTCTCCTAAATCCGTGCATACAGCATCTTCATAAAAAACACTATCCCAATCATCAACCACTAAGAAATTTTCTGGCTTAATATCAATGATATCAATAATGCTACTTGTAGGTAAAGAAATATATGCTTCAAAAGCAGCAATATCTAATTCATCACCAATTTGAACATCTAACCCACATTGCTCAGACTTATGCATATCAGGATATAATCGTTTATCAATAAAAAGACATTTTCCTACTCTAGCTGATCCACTGGAACGCTTAAACCTACAATAATTGATTCCATTACAAATAAATCCATTTTTATAGCACCATTCCCGTAACTGTTTAGCTGTCTTAACAGTTTTAATCGTTCCCTTTAACTTATAAGTGTAAGTCAATGTTTTTTCATCATATTCACATGAAAAAAAAGAGGGTAGAAGAGCAGTATCTATTGAATTATAAAATGGCTCATCTGTTTTAATAGCAACTAAAATAATGACACCATCTTTATCAGCATCTACAACGTAACCATCATCTAAAGAATAATCTCTTAAATTGTAACCATTCCTAACATATGTATTTTTAGCAACTTTATTAAATTCTTTTACAGCATATTTGAAAGTTACGTTGATTACTTTTGAAGAGAACTCCTTACCCTTAGAGGTAAAGGATAAAGAGTCTTTCTTCCCGTAAACAGATTTTGCCACTTCTCGTAATTCAATCAAATCTAAGCTATAATCAAAAGCATTAATATATTTTCTAAAATTGTCTGTTCCATCTTTTTTTGTAAGTTTATATCCATAAGGTACATTATGGATATAATTATTAGACAGATATAAGTCTTTAGCATCAACAGATGGAATATAAATTGCATTACTCATCAGTAGATTCCGTTACTGAAAACTTATAAAAAGTTATAAACTTTTATGTTTCATTCCTACTTCAACAAGTATGCTTTTGCACTGTCGAAACAGATACTACTCACAAGTTCTTGTACTCTCCATAGGCGTAAATTCCTGACTAACGTATCAGTACATATCTGTAATAACTTTAAAGTGTTATGCTACAGATTCCTTCAAAACATTCTTTCCATATCTTTTAAGATTCAAAGCTGCTTGAAAATCTCTGTCGATTACATTTCCACATTCACATTTATAAATACGGTCTGATAACTTTAAATCTTTTTTGATACTTCCACAACAACTACATAATTTAGAACTTGGAAAAAATCTATCTGCAATGATTACTGGAATATTATTCCATGCTGACTTATATTCGATCTGTCGCCTAAATTCATAAAATCCCTGTTGTTGTACTGCTTTAGATAAATGTTTATTCTTTATCATTCCACTTACATTCAAATCCTCAATACATATAAAACTTGGTTCTCGCTTTACAATCTCTGATGTTGTTTGATGTAAGTAATCTTTATGAATATTTGTTAGTCGATGATTTAATTTCAATAAAAGTTTTTCCTTTTTGATTACATTTTTTGTTTTACAGTAACTTACTCCTTTCTTATTTTTCTCGTATGAACGAGATATGCTACGCTGTAATCTGCGTTTTTGTTTTTCTAGTTTCTTAACTTTTTGAGTTTTATTAATGTTCTTATATTTATTACTATCAGAACATATTGCTAAATCTTTAATTCCTAAATCTATTCCAATGCCATCATTAGATGGAATAGCAGTAGAATCTTCATATTCAATACCCACTGTAAGATACCAATTTAATCCATCATACTTAATACGAGGATTCGTGTATTTACAATCTGTAGGTATCCGATTGTGTTCTGCAAGCCTAATCCAATTTATTTTCTGCTTATTCTTCTTTTTGGAAGTAGCAAATCCCTCAACTTTTATATGAGTATCTGAAAATTGAATTTTCACATTATCTTGATAAAAGGATGGTGTAGAAAATTTTCGACTTTTGAATTTAGGAAACTTTGAATACCCTTTGAAAAATCTCTTATATGCATTACAGGCATCTTTAATCGCTTGTTTTGTTACATTATTTGAAACTTCACTTAACCAGAAATATTCTTCTGTTTTCTTTAATTGGGTAAATTCTTTTCTCAAATCACCATCAGATAGGAACTTACCACCATTTTTATAGTTTTCTTTTTCTCTTCCTAAAGCCCAATTATAAGCAAATCTGGCAGTATTGGCATATCGAAAGAGTTTTGTCTTTTGTTTATTATTTGGAATCAGCATTACTCGAATTGTTTTTATCATCTTTTTCACCTTCCTTTCTAATTATATTATACCAAGTTGGTATCAACTTGTCAACAACTAATTGATACCAACTTGACAACAATTATTTTAAGTGATATATTGTTATCAAGGAGGTGAAATAGTATGCCAGCAGGTCAAGTAGCACCAAACAAAACTCGTACTAATATAACTATTGAAAAAGAATTAAAATCTCAACTAGAAGAAATCGCAAAAAAGGAAGGGCGTTCATTTAACAATCTAGTAATCAATATTCTCAAAGAGTATATGAAGAACCAGTAATAACCTGGTTCTTTCTTTAATTATGAAAGTTATAAAAGTCAACACTTATTTATAACTTTTTATAAGTTTTCTTTAATTAGTATATTCCTCCATAATTCTGTAACCATATCTTTGAATATTTTTAAATATTAGATACATTGCTTCTTTAATGAAATTTACTAGAGTATTCTCTTCTAAGAATTCATTGGTTCTTAAATGAATTTTCTCAGAAGTAAATTTATTATCAAATATTTTCTGATCTATACTAATTACTTTTTCATCACTAATGGGATTATAATAAAAACTTGCTTTCCAAAAATTATTCTTGCAATTATTAATCCTATCTACAAGTTTCAATCCAGCATTATTTTCCTTTACAAAAGAACTAATCAGTGGTTCACAAGCATTAACTTTTTTGTTGAAATCTTCAATAGTGCAATATAATTGTTCACTATAAACGCAATCACCATAAGTGTATATTTTAAAATGAAGTCTATTATCAAAATCAGTGTGATATTTCTCTATTTCAAATTGAAGACCTATATCCATATACTTTTTTACATATGATATAAACAAATTATATTCATCTGTATTAAAAAGTTCTTCTAAGAATTCATTATTCTTAATTAAGGTTTCTTCTAGTGTTATTTTTCTATTTATTTCATCAACTGATAACTTTTCAAGTTCTCTATTCTTAAATAAAGATTTTTTCGTTATACCATCTATTGTGATAACAGTACAAAAATAGTTATTAATTCTCACTATATAATTAGGATTTTCTTTTTCAAAATTAGATAATTCTTTTTCAAAAAGGAATAATTTTTCTTTAAAATCTTTCACATGATTATGTTTTTTCTTTAAATTCTGAACTTCTTTTTCTGAAAAACTTATATTTTTTTTATTAAATATAATTTTATCAAAAACTATTTTTGGGTATCCAGATAATTTACCAATATCATAATTATAATGATCTAGATAATTATCTAGTGAAGAAAATACTCTATCAAAAATAATATGATTTGTTCTCAAAATTAACCTAATACCAGCAATATATGTTCTTCCTCTGATATGTTCCAAGTCGAAATAGACATCTTCTTCATTTGGTAAATCATAAACTTGTCTGATATCATCTACAACTCTTTTATTTATCATATCTAAAACCATTTGTTTCAAATACAATACACATTGTTTCCTTTTAACAATCTCATAACATGAAACCATATCATCATATTCCATTTTTGAAATATTATTTAAAATAGTCTCGCTGTCACCAGAATTACGTTGTACTTCTTGCCAAAACCAATCTAGTTGCTCAATTCTAGCCTTATGATTAAGAATTTTTTGTCTAGTTAATTCTTTTTTTATTTTGGCAATAGTATTAGCATACAAATCTCTTTTTACATAAGATTTTGAATAACATGTCCCATCATGATATAGATATTTAAAAACAGGAATTTCTGTCAAGTCTGCTTTAGATGTGTATTCTTTAACATTAACTTCTACAACATCATTCCCTAAATAATCCCATTTACAAAAATAATCATCGCTAGTTTTTCTATTAGTGAAAAACATTTCAAAATAAATTATCTTACCAGAAGTAGTATGAACCGTAATATCTGGTTTATATTTTCCAAATGGCGTATCATACATTTTCTCAATCTCAATTGAATCAACTTCAAAAAGTTCCTCATTAATATAAAATTTACTTCCAGATTCAAATAACCAATGTTTACAAAAAAAATGTAACTGACTTTCTTTTGTACATTTTCCTGTCTTATGATAATAATGAGATTGTTCTTTATTACTATCTAAAGCTCTAGGCTTAACAATTCCTCCACAACATGGACAATAATAATCTTTATTTTTATCAGCTTTTTTCACATGAATAAGATTCGCAAATTTATCATCACTATCATAAGCAACGATCAATTGTGGCAAATATTCAAAAATATCCATTTAATTCCTCCTTTGATAATCAAAATTTCTTCAACTAAAATTCATTTACCCCTACACTAATATTCTCCATCACCATCCATTCCAAATTCTTTAATCTCATATCCCAACCATCCAATCAGCCACTTGATACCTTGAATACATTCCAAATGAACCAGATCGCCACCATTATTTTCTAAATACTCTTCACCCTCATATATAAATTCTCCACATACATCACAATGCGACAAATGTTTCCCCTCATAATATGGACATCCAACTATATGATTTTCATGTTGATAAATCTCACATCTCATTAAGCTACCTCATTATCATAAATTCTCTCATAAGCAAATCCATCATTAGTCGTATAATAGATATGTTTTATACCTAAATCTTTAATAGCAGCCATACAAGAAGGACAAGGCTTACATATACCAATCAGTTCATCTTTTCTAATACGATAGATATATAACTTAACCTTTGAAAAATTGATATTCATATGCCTGATTGCATTTAAACAGTTAATTTCAGCATGGAGTTTTGGTAGAAGAGAAGAGCAAAGAGAAATATCTTTATTTCTAAAAATATTATAATGCGCCTGTATAGGATGTGTTTTTTCAAGATTACAACCAATTCCGATTATTTGCCCCTGGTACACAGCAACACAACCGATATGTACTTTTTTATAATCTGAAAGTAATGCAACTTTTCTAGCTTTTTTAAAAAATTTTATATCAGTCTTTGTTATGTAATCATTCATCTTCAAACATCTCATTCCCTTTATCAAAGCATTTCAGCATATATACTATTCTCTCAATATAGTAATTGAAAAATCCCTCATTATATTTTTCTTCAACGAATTTAACAATAACAGTTTTGATTGTACCTTTATCACCTTCAAGATAATATGTATCAATTTTATCTAAGAAATCTATATCATTTCTGGTAAGATATAAATTTACTCCATATTTATTGTTCTCTTTTATAAAATTGTAACTACAATAAATGGAATATCCATTCTTTAACTCAAATTCAATTACATATCCTTTGTTTCTATATCTCATAATTATTCATCCTCTTTCTGTTTATTATTTCTTTTATATCGAATATTATTTTTACATTGTCTATCAAATCGCCAATCACTTATAATAGCATTGGCAATAGAAGATAGGTAATGCTGTCCTAAATTATTATAATTTGTGTCAAACTCCGCAAGACTTTTAATGCTACAAGCTCCTCTAGTTTCAAAAATTTCATCTGTCATATTTTTCTTAAAATCCTTTCTTTATGTGTTTTAATTTCATTTATGTTTCAGTTTGTTGTGAAAATTATTTCATGGTTATATTTTGATAATACTGGTTAATAATTACACATATATATTCTCTAAAAGTTTTATTTGTCTGGATATTTCATCTTTATAATCATAATCCCGATCAATGATATGATTATCTCCATGTTTCTTGAAGTGTCTATAATCAGCAAATACTTTTGAAGTAGTAATAAACTTTTCTTCTCCATTGTTTGTATATTTTCTTCTCTTCATCGGAACATACTTAATAATATTTAATGCATCCAAAACTTCTACTACACGACTCACATATCTCTCAGATATTCCTATTTCATCAGAAATGGTTTTATATTGACGATAGCAGCAAAGTGGTTTATCACTTGAACGATTTATATTTAGTCTGATATAAGCCAATACCAATAAGATATAAGCTGATGACATACGAGATAAATCTATATCAGAGTATTGCAATTCTTCCTTATAATTCAAAATTGCTTCTAATTCATCAAAATAAATTATTGCAAATTTATCTGGTATATCAAATTTCTCTATATTTAATTCTACTCTTAAATACTCTATGGAATTTTTATGCTCAGATATAAGAGATTCAAAATCTGGATGTTCAGTAAAATAATCCAGGTGGGAGAGTAATAATAATGTTTTATAATACTTTTGATTGATTTTTCCATCTCTATAGTTTGGTTTGAGTTTTGACCAGTGGCAAAGCTCAGTAATTGAGAATGCCACTGAATCATCAAGTGAACGTCTTGCACATAAATATGAAAAGATAATCACTCGTTTGTCCGTAAGAGATGTATCATAAATTATTTTTTTTGGTATCTTTACATAATTAGGCAAGTTTGATTCACCTCACTATGCTGCGAATGGATTTATTTCACCATTATTGGTAGATTTTAAATACATATTTAAAGCCATGACTCTTTCCTGCTTAAGAGTTCCTTTCATAACTTTATTTTTCATTTCTTCTATTTTTTCTCTGATATAATAATCAGTTGGTAGCCATTCATCTGCTAATATACATGCTTTTTCAAAATCTTTAACATTGATATTTGCACATTTATTTACATGAAAATGATGAGCGATATCAGAATAAATCTTCTTAAAAAAATATGTATTCCAAACAATAAACTCGATACTGCTTACATCATTATTAAAAAGGCTATATACTCTCGAAGCAGCTTTTCCCTTAAGGATTTGAAGTTTATATGAGTTTACAGCAAATCCCAATACATTAATAAACTCTTTTGTTTTCTTTAATTCTGTAGCTGTTTCATCTAATTTTTCTTCATTTATTCTTGCATTTTCTTCAAGTTTTTTCTGATTATTTGTGAGTTCAGTGATTCTTTCTTCTTGTTTCTTTTGTCTTAGAAATAATGCTCTGTTTGTGATAAGTTCTAACTGTTCATCCGTCATGCTTTCTAAATCAAATCCATTTGAAGTATTAATTGTTGAATTTTCCATGTGTAATTTCCTCTCTTTCTTACTGTACATCTACGACATAATAATTATTATTTAAAAATTTCTTCATTTCATCAGACCAATCATCAATTTTGTTAATAATATCTGTTAAATTTCTGATACATACATCACTAGAATTAAGTTCTTCCATACAACGCTTGAATTTAATTGGAGCAAGTTCTGTCTCTAATAATTTTTGTAATCTTACAGTCAGACCAGCCAATTCAGTAGCAGAATCAATTTGACGACCTAAATCAGTTTTCTGCTTTGTAAGAAACTCAATATCAGATTTTAACTTATTGTATTTATCAGATTCTTCCTGATTGAGTTTGATTTTTCGTTCCAATATATTTTTCTCCGTTTTGAGTTCAGAAATTTGTGTTTCTAACTCTTTTATTTTTGGATTATCATTTTCTAACTGTTTGATCTTATCAATATACTGCTGAACTTGTCCTTTAGTAATTTTCTTTGTTATGTCCATTGACTTAACAAATTCTTCCTGTTCAGACGGCGACATATATTTTACCAATGCAAGAGCCGTAGTGGGTGCAAGAATACCCGTATCAACAAGATCTTCTAATTCAGGAATAAGTTTTGTAAGTTTTTTATAATTATTGAGAGTATCTACTGAAATCCCAATCATTTCCGCCAATTGTTCTTGATTTAAGGAGTCCGAAACTTTCGGAGTCCTATCAAACTGATTATTACCATGCTCAATTCCATAAATTCTTTCTAATTCCTTGATACATCGTCCAAGTTTTACTGGATTTGGATTACCAATGCCACGCTGACGAATATTTGTTTCAATAAGATCTTTTAATACCTTATCATCATTTTCATACTTTCTAATATCCACCATAATAGTAGATAGCCCAAGTTCTTTTGCTGCTCTTATACGCTGATGACCTGATACAATAACCATATCTTGAGTCACAACAATTGGTTCTACAATTCCAGATGTAGCAATTGACTCCTTAAATGCGTTCCAAGCATCACCTGTCATATCATCAAAGAATTCATTATTTCTTGGATGTGGTTTTAATTCATTAATATTAATCTGTTGCATTTGTTATATTCCTTTCTTAAACATTTATTCTTACATCTATGCATTCTCTGAACTCTAAATCAATTCTCATACAATCAATATCATCACCTCAAATTCTTTAGTATAGTAAAGTGATAAAGAAAAACCCGTTTAGGTACATATATATGTACCTAAAAGTATATTTTTTCTTCATTTGGGTACATATATATAGTCAGTTTGTGCAGTCAATATCCATATAGACTCATATATCAAGAGAAGAATATTTACACTTGTGTATTTGTTTGATTTTATTTTGTGAAATCATTTTCATTTCAAATATTATTTGGGTACATTTATAATTTAATCTTCTTTCAAATCAATTTTTCGTATCAAAAATAGTTGATACTACAAAATTCTCTTTTGGTGTTGCTAAGTTATATTTCTCTAAAAGATTATCTACTAATTGCTCAAATAGAATCCTCACTCTACGATTACGTTCTATTGCATCTAATGGATAACATGTTTCAAGATGATTCTCATAACAATAATCATCTACAATCTGATTAACTTCCACATCAGGATATCTATTTTCTAATTCTTTATATAGATTCTTGTATAATTCTTTATAAGAGATTTCAAAATAATCTGCCAATGCTTGATATTTTGTAAGCATTTTAGAAGACCAGTATGTATATCGTTTCTTTGGTAATGCTTTTTGAGTAATATTATTATTCTCTAACGTGGCTATTCTTGATTCTAATGAATTAAATACGCTATCAATCTTTTGTACAAGAGTATTTACGTTCTGTGCTAAAGCTTGAATATCATCATTTCTTGCTTGTAATTTAGTGGTAGCAACTTTTAATCCTTGCTCACAAGCGATAAAATAATCTCTTGCTTGCTTGCCACGTTCATTCCTTACGGTCATACATAGTTGTTTGGCAAAGTCTGATGTAAGTTTATAATCTGTTTTTGGATGAGGATTAAACCGTTCTTCATTAGGAAGAACGACAAAATAATCATATCCTTCATTTGCAAAAGGATTATTAATGATATTCTTACGACACCATCTTGAGTAATTAGATGGATTAATTTCTAAGAAATTATACAATTTTGAAAGTGTTGTCATTCCATCTTCATCAATCTGTAATACGATTTCAATAGGTGTTTTATCAGATGTTGATGATACGATAGTAGTAGCTGTGTTACTTTTGTTGTCTTTTGATTTTCTCATAGTAGTTAATCTCCTTTATTATTTAATTAGTGAAAATAGTTTTTCTTTTGGCGCAACATTATATTCTCCAAAAGACATATCGAATATCTTTGTGGTTATTTTCATTCTTGTAAAGCCATGATGTGCCGATCAGAAACATTTTGATATGATTAATTTAATTTCATAATCAAAATCTCTTAGTTGTATATTCTCTTTGTGAGATTGTGAATAGGTACAAGTTTTTATTCTCTTTATTTATTATCTTTTGAAAAAAGTGTTGTTGTATTTTAGAAGAGAGAATGTTATATGTTTATACATTTTGAGATTGGGTATGGGATATATTAAAAGATTCCCTACCTGAGATTGTTAGACAAAATTTAAGCTATTTGTGCTAGAATCAATTTTATATGCTTAAAGGATAAATTGCTTATGTAAAAAGTAAAATGGATTTTAGACCTGATTTTTACCGATTTAGTTAAGGGATATATGAAAAGTGAGTTTTTGAAATATTAAATAGTAGAAGGTTATAGATTTGTGATTCAAGTTTGGGTGAGATATACTAGAAACTTTCTCACCCTAGATTAGCTGAGAATTTTAACGCTATTTTGGCTAGAATGGATTTTAGTGTAAGAAAGGGTAAGTTATAGGGGTAAGAGTTAAAATTGATTTTAGGGTCATTTTTTGTAAATTTAAGCTAAGGATATTTACAAATAAATTTTTGTAATAGTGTGAGATAAGATTATTTAAGATGTGGAAGAGTAGAAGAGAGATAGGATGAATGAATGATAATTGAATAAAAGATCATTTATATTTCAGATATGGGTGTAATGAATATTATGTTACCCTGGATTACGAGAGTATTTTTGAGTTTTTAGGGGTGAAATTGAATTTTAATGCGTAAGATGATAAGTTACAAGTAAAATGAATAGAATTGATTTTAGGGTTGAATAACGTAAATTTGAGCAAAGGATATTTTTAATAGAGATAGAAGATGAATTTTAAAGGACTTCGAAAATAAGGTTTACTGGTGCAGATAGAAATGAATGATTTTGTTTATTTTTATTACATATTTTAAAGGTAGATGTACGGGCAGCCAGGAATGAAATTAGATATATTTTATAGATTTTATGACTGACTTCGATAAAGTATAAGGTTTTATTGACAAAAATGAAGGTTTGAGAGGGATTTTTGCGATTTTAGGGTATTTTCAATGTGAAGATTTTGTTTATTTTATAAGGACTTTCTCGAACTCGTTCTCGAACTCATTTTGTGTATTTTTGCTATTTTTTTGTGTGAATTTGGGTGAAATAGTGTGGGGAGAGGGGAAGAAGAGGGGATTTCAAATTTTGAACGTGGGGTGTGAGTTGAACACCTAGGGCATTTACAGGAATTGACAGTATGTCAAAAAATGTAAACATACCCCCTCTACAACATAGTTTTTAATACTATATTATGTGGTTTTTATCATGAAAAACAAGGAGTTTTGTTGATTAGTCCGTGTTTTATAATATTCATATTAGAAGATATAGTTTTTAATACTATGTGTAAATAATTTTAAATACTGGATAAATAAGGATTATTCAAGGGTGGCAGGATATAAAAATGTAATGATATGACAAGATATAAAATTTCTGTATATGGTGGTATTTATTAGGATATAAAAATAAAAGTTCGTTTTTTGAGATAAAAAATGTTGTTTTAACCACATTTTATAACCAATAGATACATAAAAACAATATCATACAATCATATATAAAACTATACTAACTATAGCAACTACATCATAAATAATAAAAAACCGCACACTATATCACACTCATAACCTCATTAAAATGTACAATCTGCACAATATAAACACGACACCAGTTAACCACTACACAAAAACATAAACATATAATCAATCAGATTAATATATCATACTGTATATATAACTAACGCATCATATATATAACCAATACATAATAGCATCATATAACCTATGATAATACAATACTATCCACAACAACACAATATAATTATATATTATATCACACAATAACACATCATATCATAATATAACACATAATCATCATACTATAATACATCACACAATAGCTATAACACCTATTATAATACACTACCACATACAACACAACTATATACTATTACACAATACATACAACATATTAATCAATATATAATATTAAACATATGCATATAATATCTACCACATAACTATAATATCTAATATAATAATACTATCATATCTATAATATATACTATACAATAATAATATATTACATAATAACACGAAGCATCACCATACATCGCATAACTATAAATATATCATTAATACATACAACAAACATATAAATATATCTATTTAATAATTATACATAACACATAATAATAAAACACATTACAAAATTATCACGCATACAAACACTCTAAAATCAATTTAAAATCAAAATAGGATACACATATACATTATACATATAAAATCCCATATAGGGTAAAACAAGACGTTTAAACGGCTATATACCTATTATATTTAAAATCCTATATAATAGTAGCAGTAACCACACTACACCCACAAACTAGATTACGCTGCATATTGCCAATTTCTAACTAAAACACAATATAATTTCCAATAAATAATCTTTATTGATTAAGTTTCTTCTATATAATGTAATTAGTTTTCTTTCTTTTTAAATCCAATTTCCAAATCATAACCAATTGTATCTAATATTCTTTTCATATCCATAAATGATAAATTCTTCTTATTTAGCAAATTACTTAATTGTTGTTTAGATATTTCCAATTCAGTTGCAATATTTACTTTACTATTACCTGTATCAATTAACAATTTATCAAATTCTTTCTTTAATTGTAAGTTATTATCAAATATCATAATATCACCCATAAAAATAAAATAAAAAAGTACATAAAAACTATTGACAAGTACATCATTTTGATGTACAATAAAGCCACGTTAAGAGATAACAGACGGGAGACACCGGAAGGGATAAGCACTCGTTAGTTATTAATAACGTATTGTAACTCGTCAATCTTGTTTAAAAATTAAATAATAAGTTTACCTAAAAATGGTAACTAAAAGGCTCATGTGGAGCGGTTATCTTTGATTACGGTACACGTTCCCTGCTTGAAAGAGGGAACAGGGTAGTTGCTTACCTCCCAGAAAGTGGCAAAGTAACAGGTGAATGTTATCACGCTTAAAACATCTATAACTAACGAAAAGATGAAAATAACATAGTTATTCAAAACTGACTTTGACACATCCTTGAGAAGGGAGGTGAAAAAATATGTACAAAATTGTTTATCAAGATTGTACAGCGGTATTCAGCAAATATCATAAACTTTTGTTACGTTTTCCGACCGAATCAGAAGCCGATAAATACATAGCTGAATATAATACATATTAATATTAACTATAAATCAAATACTTGTCAAGTGATAAGTAAACCAGTAGAACGAAAGACTAAGACAGCGAATATAAAAGTAACTATTAACCATTTTATTTTATTTTTTATTCTAGCCCATAAGATAAAAAATACACTGCTAAAGTTTTACAATTAGTGTAGTGAGTATGCGTGAAAAATGGCAACGCTCTTTGAGTGATCCTCCGTGGTGGTGGCAGAAAAGACACGAAAGTGAGAATAAATTAGCAGAGTAACAACAAGTAATTTGTATGAAGTAATTTATATAAAGGATTGGTTTTTATTTTGTGGGTCTGAATAAGCAATAAAACAATAACAGGAGGAACACAAAATGAAAAATAATAACACATGGGAAAATTTCACATTATTAAAGAGTGAAATTAAAAAGATTGAAACACTTGCAAATAAAATTACAGGTTTTCACAACTGTAAAGTAACTGCTTACTCATCCAGTTATGACAAAGAATTAAATTTTGTTGAATGCAGTATTGAAATATGTAGGGATTACGAGGAAGTAGTTGATATAGATCTTTATTTATCAGCTTTTCTCGATGATCGTAGAAGATCATATGCATATGCTTTTGTAAATAGCAAATATATTACTATAAAAAACGTAAACGAAAATAAATAACAGGAGGTAACACAATGAAAATATATATAACCTATGAAGCACCACTTGAAAACAGATGCTTTACAGAAAAGCAGATGCACGAGGTATATCGAGACTTGGCAGATAAAACCGAATATCCAACTTTTGATATCTGGTTTTCCGATATGCTCAAGTCGGGTGTATTTGAACGGGTAACAATAACAGCTCATACCTATGTATGTGAGTTGCCCGACATGATTCAGAATCACATTTTACAGGAATGCAAAGAAACTTTTGAAAGCCTTGCTTTCCCTGTAGATATTAACGCAGAACTTGAAACTGTCAAGGGTTGTAAGATGTGCGACTTAGAGGACACGATAAACGTACAGAAGTATTATACAAGATAATAGGAGGTAATACATATGTTTGACGAGACAAAGCAAGCAGTTAAAGCATTGGAAAATAAAGGCTATTACATTGAAAATATGTTTGATGGTTTTAATTCTACACTGGAAAATGAATGGGAACTGTTAAACAATAAAGGTGATATATTAATGGATCACTTAACGCAGGCGCATATCATGCAACTAGCAAAAATTTTATAGGCACTAAAAAGCACACAAGACAATTTCTTGTGTGCTTTTTAGTGCCTATAAACAGAGAATAAGGAAGAAGGAAGGTATAAAAACATGGGAAATGAAAAATTGTATTTAATCGGTGAAAAGCATGGAAAACTTCTCACAGCTACAGAATCAGAAATTATCAATAACGCTTTAGAACAGGAAAAAAGCGGAGTTAATCCACACTTTGCATTTTATGATTATAAGAATCAACGTCCTGTTACTAATAAGGGTTGGCGTGTATGGTCAAGTATCAATCATGGTTGTGGCGTGGTTTACCGCCGTAATGATGGAAAAATGGTTATTGTGACAGGTGTGCAAGGTGATTTTGCATATATATCATAGAGAACAGGAGGAAATGAGATTATGATGAAAGTAAAGATTTACTTATCAAATTTAAGAAAGTATACAGAAGGAAATGAGAACGGGAAATGGTTACAACTTCCCATGGAATCCGAAAAGTTACATACAATTTTTAATGCAATTGTTGGAAATGGTCAGGAATCAATCATACTTGACTATGATGCTCCGTTTGAGATTTCAGAATGGGAAAATGTTTTTTCTCTTAATGAATTTTTACAGGACATTAACGAAAACGGAATTGATGATCTGACAGCAAGAATCATTTTTAAAATTGTAGATTCTAAAGAAGAAGCAATGGAAAAATTGGAAAGTGAATGCTATACAATCATTGACGTTGACAGTGTATCACAAGGATGGAGTTGTGCGTTAAACAGTGAAGAGTTATATGGCATGGTTTTAAATGAAGAAGGTTATAATAACCTTTTTGAAGAACCAATTCCAGAAGATATGATTGATTATATTGACTTTTCACAAGTGTGGACTGCTTTATCAGTAAATGATGGATGGCAAGCGGTAACAATTAACAACGAAACATATTTAGTTACAACAAATTTTTAATAAGAAAGGTTAAATAGGTGGAAAACATGAGCGAATACATTATGAATAAAGAAACAGGAAAAATTGAATTACATTTTGATAAAGCGGATTATTTAGCACTTGCAGAAGAACAGAAAAAAGATATTAAAAGCAATTATTTATTTAGTCGTGCAAAACATGCGTGGATAAGTCGTGCAAAATTCCCAAATCTGTATAGAGCGGAAAAAGTAGCCAAAGATTTGGGACTTCTCAACGGAGGTAACATTGGCGAAAAACTTACATTTGCGGAACAGATGGAACGTAAAGCGGAAAGAGCAGAAGCAAGAGCGGAACGATTTGATTATAAATCAAACAGGGCAGAAGAAAATGGGAAAAGATTACAGAAACCTATCAATGATATGCATGGAGATATTTCTTTCTTTACTCAACCAAATATCAATAGTTCATCTGGTAGAGCATTCACAAAGAAAAGAAATAGAATGTGGGAGGCATGGGAAAAAGGTTTTGATGAATTTAAAAAATCAGAATACTATGCGGAACGTGCAGAAGTAGCAAGACAGACAGCAGAAAACACAAAACCTAAAGACAAGGCATTTTGTGATCGTAGAATCAAAGATGCTGAAAAGACTATCAGAGCGCAAAGAAAGAACATTGAAAGCTATAAACAATATATTGATAGAATTTCCAATGGAGAAGAAATCAAGCGATATTCTGGTGAAGTTCTCACGATTGAAACAGTCAATGAATGGATAGAACACGCAGAAGAAATTATTGATGATGCTATTAGCAAATCTGTATATTATCATGAATGCATTGAAGAATTGGGAGGTATTCAGTTCTCAAAAGAAAACATCAAAGAAGGTTACATAGTAGATATTGATAGATGGGGAAAATGCCTTGTTAGAGGGACGGGAAAAGTCAATATTACATATATAATTCTTGAAGGTGGTGCTTCTGGTTTAGGTGGAAAAGCTGCATATGCGGAAATTAAAAGCATCATATCTGATAAAGTAGAAGATAAACCTGTTCATCCATTTAAAAAAGGCGAAAAGTATACAGTTAAAGAATGGAATGGAAAAGAATACGCTGAAAAAGAATATACGATCACGAAAATCACTAATGATAAAGTAACATTGAAAAGCGGAAATGAAAGAGCAAAATCTATTAAGCCTAGAAGAATTAGAACAGGAAACGGGGAAATAGAATGGACTTTATCATTTAAAGGTGCTGTATATGGTTATACAGCTATTCATAAGAAAGAAGAGGAGAAATAATATGTCTATCGTATCAATATTATAAGGAATTAACAAAAGGCGAATCATAGTAGAAATAATCTTGTGAATAGTTAGAAGACATACAACTTTTAGTTGTGTGTCTTTTGTAGTGTTCATAAGTACATTAAACAAAAAGAATATTAACATGAAGGAAGGTGGAAACATGGCAAGAATTTATTTTACTATGCAGGAACTTGAATCAATGAAATTTCGTGAACTTCCTAATATGGTTTATGAAAAGATTTTACAGGATTTAGAAAAGCTTTTCGGATTCCTTACAAGTAAACTGCTGGAAATTTTTAACAACGCACCTGTAATGGAACTAGATCAATATGTTAATATCTGGAAATACATAAAAGTGATATAGGAGGAATGAACAATGATGTTATACAACGTGGAATTTTCGCAGGATGGAAAAATCTTTGATGATTACATCGGGGATTATGTAAAAGCGTGGAACACAGAAGAAGCGAAAGATTACGCTCTTACGTGGTACATAGAGCAAGGTGGAAAAGAAGAGGATATAGAAGATATACAGGTGTCCTTATATGATGTAGAAAACGACACAATGGATCTCATTTGTTCTTATATGGATGATGAAATAAGAGAACGCTTATCAAGTGAAACATGGGAAAACAATCTTGATTTTCTTATTGCTTACTGTGAAGAAGATGATTCTTTGAAAGATATTCTTGAGAATGAATTTAGCATTGAATTATAAAGGTGGTGGAAATTATGTCATTAAGAAATAAAATGAATAGACTTGTTGATAAGGTAACAGACATTATACCTGCATGGTTTACAGAATGTCCTATTGGGGAAATTGAAGCTGATACATACTGGGGATGTAAATACTTTTTGCGATTTACAAATACAAATAAGGTCATTTGTGCTTGTAAGTCGCAAGCCGACATGATAGAAGCGTTGCAAGATATTATTGAAGTAGGTGGTGTATGGGATGGTAGTTACTTTTTTGGAAAACCGACAGACCCATATTTTTATACTAACTAGGAGGGAAGAATCATGTTAGAAAACAATTTGAAAGAACTAGGAAATATGTTAGTAAAGGCAGGAAATACCATTGAAAGACAGAAAGAAGAGATTGAACGATTAAGACGGGAAAATCAGATGTTAAAAAATGGAAGGAATGTTATTCCTAAAAAAGAGCTTGTGGAAGAACTGGAAAATAAAATTTCAGAATCTATGGGTGAAGCATTGAAGTATTCAAAATGGACAAAGGATAAAAATAATATACTAGATATACTTAATGCTCATTATTATTTAGGTCAATATCATGCATATCATTTTTTAATAAAAGATTTAGACAGATGTAAGTTTATCGAACTACTCAAAAAATATAATAGTGAATGGCTTGAGTGTCAGGATATTTCTGGATTATTATAAAGAAAGCAGGTGTTAAATTATGGAAAACTTAATCGCAGCTTTAGCAGTTGACGGAAAGTATCTTATGGCTAATACAGTAAAGAACCTTATGGAACGTGATAAAACGCTCCAGAGCGTCCCTACAGACAAACAGAAAGCCGTTGTACAGGATATGACGGCTAGGTGTTTAGTTGTTGCACAAGCGTTGTGCTGCACGTTAGAAGAGGCATACAAGGAAATAAATAAAGTTGATTGAAAGTACAATTTCAGAGGGAACATAATGAGATTAGCAGAAGGAAAAACATATAAAGAATATTATGTAATTATTGAGAAAGATGGAATTTTAAGAAATATCGTTACATCTAAAGGAATTACAAAACTTGGTTATATGGATGAAGGAAATATTCTTATTTTTGATAAAAAGAAGAATGCGAAAGAATGGATAGAAAAGCATTCATATAAAGGAATGAGTGTTACATATATAATTTCTAAAATATGGAACTGTAGAGAAACAAAATACAGATGGGAGATAAAATCATGTTAAAAGTACCTAGATTTATGAAAGAATACGCTAACTATCGAAAAGAGGAAATTAAGAATCATGTTATTAATGATGGATTAAAAGCGTGTTCTATTGATCAGATTGATAAGGCTGTAAAATGTTATGAAAGAGGATTATTCACTGTTGAGGAAACAATGGAACTAATCACAAAAGCATAGAACAGGAGGAAATAAAACCATGACGAAGAAACAACATGATAAAATTAATAATGATGTTAATAAGCTATTGAATGGCGAAAAAATTAAAGGATTTAATTTATCTGTTTATGATATAAGAACACTTGTAAACGTGCTGGAAAATCTAAAAAACAAACCAGAATTTATAAATAGCAATATTAAAAAGTTTTGTGATAAATACGGCATAAAAATTTGTGAATATGGTGTGGGTTGGAAAGTATTATAAATGAAATTCACATTTTAAAGTAGAAAGAGAGGAAAATAATATGTTTAAAGATATTTATTCAAAATATAAAACTAAGATTGACGCAGCACTAGAGGACTATATCAATGAACTTCAAGATGAATATAGAGAATTAAGCAACGAAGATTGTATAGAAATTACAAATACATATGCTGATGAAATTATGTCGATCAATGCAGTTTATAATAATTTTGAAAATGCAGCAGAAGAGACTGCCAGATCTCTTGGATTTGTAAATGATATGAATGAAGCGTATTTTGATTTTGAATTATTTGAAAACAGTTTAAGAGATAATGAAAATTATATAGAACTTCCGTCTGGTGTTGTAGTTTATATAACACGATGAAAGCACATTTTAACAGGAGAAAATAAGAATGCGTATACATACAATAGAAGAAAATTATGATTATAGGATGAAACGGTTAATCAAGAAATTTGTAAAAGATTATGAACTGGAAAATCTTAATGCAGAAGAATTACAAGATAAATTATGGAACGAATATTCAAAAGAATTTGCACAGGCAATGCTTGAAGATATGCAAGAATTTTCTGGCGATGAATTATTCGAAAACGTAACAGAATAGAGAATACCAAAAGGAAGTCAAAATTATAAGGCTTCCTTTTTTAATGGAAAATTTTGGAGATGTGAGAACTATGGCAAGGAAACATGAAAAATTTTCATATAATTACGGATGGAAAACTGCTCCTGAACAGTGGAAATTCTTTTATAACGGGAAAAGAATTAATCTTGATGATAATACAAGAGATACTTTAGCTTGTATGTGCATATCTGGAAAAGTAAAAGAAGCAGAAGATATTTTAAAACGTATGTTAAGAAAAGAAGAAAAACAGGATAGAGTGCAAAAGCATTGTATCGCATTTTTTGAAGTGAATTCTGATAGATTTTACTATACGCAGAATTTAGCATACAACAAGAATGATTTACAGGATGCGTTGAGATGTTACAAAGAATGGAAACAATATATCTTATCAAAAGGATGTGAACTAGAAACGGAATTTAAAACCATATCTGGATATATTACACCAGATGGATATAGCAACGGGAAAGATATTACAGAACATCATTTAATCGACTTAACCAGATGTCATACTGTTAAATTAGTAGAAAGAAGAATGTTTGCATAAAGGAGTAATAGGAAATGACATACAAGGAACGCTACAGTACTGTAGAAAACAAAATCAAAGAAGAATCGCAGCATTGGTTAGAAGATATAGAGAAAGAAGGTTATCTGTATTATTGCGAAAGATATTATAAACACATTGATCTTCTAACATATCCAGAATGCTATATGACAGAAATGGAAAAAGCAGCCAAAGAAAAAGCATTGAAACATATTGAAGAATTAAAACAGAACGCTAATGGAAATGTAACAGTGAGTCCTATTCAATTAATGGAATGGAACTTTTTAAAAAATCGAGAATTTCCATCATGGAGAAAATAATCATTATCACATACAAGAGAATATACATATAAAAGAAAGCAGGTGAAAGCAATGGGATACATCGTTGGGTTTTGTTTATTTTACTTAATTATAGGAATTATCATTTATGCCATCATTAATGGGTAAATAATAACACATTGGGCTATGTCGGGGCAACCGTATCCGCAAAGGAAACATAGTCCTTATTAAATTTAGAAGAAAGAGAGGATTATATCATGAAAAATACAGCAAGGAAGATTCAGGTAACGGAAACTAAAGAGAAGAGGGATTTTAAGGTTGTTGACGGAAAGAAAGAACGGAAAATCACAAAGGAAGAACTGTTAGTGTCTTTTACACAGAAGTTCTTAGGAATGTCTATAGTTTGTTTAATGTCTTACATTGGATGCTACGCAGGAAAAGATATAAGAGCCTGGGTAATTTGTTTACCAATGATTCTGTTTGGTTTAAAGCTTATCACAACTAAGAAATGGTGGTTATATGGAGAGAGAATTTAAAAGCTATGCAGGACGATAGACGGATTCTAATGAACAAAGGTATAAACGTATACCTTAGAGAACTAGAAAAGGAAGAAAAGCCTGTTATGGAGAATAGTTATTATGACAGAGTGGAAGATTTATGGAAACGTAAACTGATAAGCAAAAGACGTTTAGGTATTAGGATTGATAGATTCGATGATTTTTTCGGATAGAAAGGTCGTAACGATGGGAAAAGAAAATTTACAGAGAAATGCAGCTATTAATATAACAAAGAATATTAGAAAACAGATTATGGAAACATATGAGAAAAATAATATTCCAAACTTGTACGGATTCAAATTGACACATGAAGAATTAATTAGAGATACAGATGGATTGGAAAAAGAAATCATAGAGATTATGAATCATCCACGGAAATATAAAGTGTTGTTAAATGTATTTACATATTTTGGAAATATAGAAGGTATATAGCTATTTTGAAAGAAAGGATTAAATAATTATGGACGATATGGAATTTGCAAGATATTCATGCGATATTAGAAAAGTGTTGAAAAATATGAAAGATGCAGAACAGTTTGAAACTTTGGTGCGTAACGTAGTTGCTTATGCGGTAGCAAATAATAAGTGTAAGACAAACTGGATAGCCCAGGAATTGCTTGTTGATGTTATTCCAGATGAATTGATAGCGGAAATATTCAATGAATAACGGATGAAAGAGATATTTTATGGAGGTATGGATTATGATTATTAATAAGATGGAAAATGGAATATGGACGAGTATTGATACAGAAAGAAATGAAGTGTTATGTACCATAGAATCACTTGGAAATCATATCTATAAAGCTACAAATAGTTTTTTAAAAATAACCGCAGAAGTATTTCCTATTGATGAATATAGAACTTCTGTTAAATGTATCGAAAATAAAAACAGAACTAAGAATGGGATATATAGAAAATCAAGGAAATTAATGGATCATAATATGAAATGGTTGGTTTATATGTTAGAAGAATATGGATTTATTAGAAAGCCAAAAACTATATCATAAAACAATGAAACAAGAGTTTCATTAGATTAAAAGGAGAGTATAAACTATGGCATATATATTAGGAAGATTGATTTCATGGAATATAAAATTTGAAAAAGTTGATAGTAAATGCGTAAGAGTATATGGAAACTTTGATGGTTTTTCTGTAGTAAGAGAATCGGAACAGGAAAACTATATCGAAGTGGATGGAAGGCTTATTGACTATGAGGATTTTGAAGATTGGTTATATGTTATTAAGCAATGAAACGATGATTTCGAGATAGGAGATAGGATACTATGTTAATAAGTCAATATATAAAAACAAATAAGAATACATTTTGCAAAAGTTTTACATTTAAGCTTCCTAATCCATATTGGAAAGTTGTAGATGGGAAAATATATTCAGTATTTGCGACTGGTAAATATGGAACTAATGAATATAAAGAAAGCTTATTAGAAGTTTGTATGAGTGAAGAAGAAGCCATTAAAGAAGAATGCGGTTGTTATTATAAATTAGAAGGTTGAAACAGCGATTTCAATAATCAGAGGTACATACTATGAGAAAAAATATTACAGATAAATTTACAGGGGCAGCAGAAAAGAATCTGACAGTATTCTATAATGATGACATAGGAGAATTTGAAGTTTGGTACAATAAAGAATATTCAGAAAACTTCTACGATAATCCAGAAGAGAATACAATAGAAAAGGTTCAGGAATTTATTAATGATTGGTAGGTAAATTATGAAGAAAGAAAAAGCATTAGAAAAGTTACGAAAAGCGAAAGTAGAAGCTGTATCAAATTCTACAGTAATTGAAGTAGGTAGATTGGAATTAAACGAAGCAATAAAAGCATTGAGAATTATCATTGCTTTACAGAATGTATTAAAGGAAGATTAAGATTGAAACGGAAAATTCAATTTAGAATTGGAGGAAATATTATGTTAAATAGGATTCAGTATAGAATTATAAAAATTATGTATGAAAATAATGCGATAGATGCAATGTATTCTATGTCATGTAATGAAATTACAGATATTGAGAAAAGCAATAAAGTTACTACCATATATAAGCATATTCGCATACTGGAAGAAAGAGAGTTGGTAAAAAAAGGAGCAAAAGTGGAACGAGCTAATGGATATATATTAACTCAGAAAGCGATTGATCTATTACCGAAAGATATTAAATTAAATAAGGAGAGTACATCTCAGAAAGGAATATATCATGAGTAGAAAAGAAATTTATGTATGTGATTGTTGTGGAAAAGAAATTCCAGTCATTAAAAAGAAAGATATTCTTGGAATAGAAAAAGAATATTTACAAAGTGGGCATTTAGAAGCACTACATTCAGTAGGAAAAAATTTATCAATGTTTGGAGTTGATTTTTGTAAGGATTGTGCTCATAAAATTGATATGGAAATTATGGAATGGAAAATGAATATATTAAGTAAATGAAAACCGCATTTCAAACAAATCATTTCTGTTATGGAAAATGGTTTGCTTATTTGATATAATACATATATAGAATTGAGAGGAGAATTATTATGAGAGTAGATTGGGATTATTTTAATAAGTTTAATAATATAAGTAAAAAGTATTTACCAGATATTGGACAAGGTGAAACAAAAGCTACACAGATTGTAACGGCAGTTAGTAGATTGGTATACAAGTGGTATAATGATGGCGATGTATATGATAATACTCATTATCTTTCTGGTTTTGCCAATGATTTATCTACTTATGCAAACTGGTTAGTAAAATATACAGATAGAGCGGGAGTTTTAAATGGAATTTCAGAATGTAAAACAGTGAGTGATTATGATGAAATTTTAAAAGAATTAGCTAATAGTTTATTGGAAGAAAATTATTTATTGGAACAGAATAAATTAGAAAAAGTAGATGATATCTATACTTGTGATGGAACTTTTCAATGTGAATTTAATGAGTATGACGATGAATGGTAGAAAAGGCAGGTGAGAAAGAATGAGACCTTTTAGATTTTCCAAAGAATTGTGTAAAGATGCCCTGAATCGTTTAGAAGGGAGTGAAACAGCGCATCTCATTTTTAATGAGTTAATAGATAAATATTTTGAAATGACAGATCATATGAAAAGAACATCTATATGGGATATTTTATTATATGAAAAAGATGTGACTAGAGAAACAAATGGTTGGTTGGAAGATATTATAGTACAAAATAATGAATTAAAAAAGGAAGTAAATGTGTTAAGAAAGAAGTTAGAGATGACTAAGAAATACAGAATAATAGGAGAATAAGTGATGAATACAGAAAAATTTTGTGGAATAAAAATACTTGAGTGGGAAGAATGGGATGAAATAAGTGTAGGAATCTTACAATATTATAATGTAAAATTTTTACTTTCTTCAATGAAACAATATGATGGAAATATAGTGACAATAAATATTGATGGACAGATGATAATTTATAATGATTCTAGTAAAATTATCTGGAAAGGTTATATTTCTGATATTCCAGAAGTAATGGAAGAACTAAATAATAGATATAGAAAAAACTGAATTTGGATTTCAAATTACATATAGAGAATATAAGAGGGTGAAACATACCTCTTATTTTTATACAAGGAAAGGAATAGAACGATGAAAAAGTTGATTATATGGTTAATAATTGGATGCTTATTGATTGGATTCGGAGTACCTACACAGGCTGCACAGCAGGGAATTAAAACAAAGTATGGATATATAGAACTGTATGACCCTGATACGGCTATTTACATTAAGCCTGTAAGGAATCAGAGAATAGTTAGAGTACCCAATAAGGTGATTGTAGACGGATATAATGTAAGAATTATCGGAGTAAAAAGGAATGCTTTTAAATCTAAGAAAATAAGAACTATATATCTAGGAAAGAATGTGTTTTTAATTCCGAAAAGAACATTCAAAAGGGTTAAAGGAAAGGTAATTGTTAAGAATAAAATGACATGGCAAGCAGTGAAGAGAAGTGGAAATGGAAAGTTTAGGTTAATGATGAAATGATATGGAGCTGACAGTTGCAATATGGTATAATTATATTAAATATATAATAAGAAAGGATGTGTATCTATTATGAGAACAATGTATTTGAAAGCTTTGAATTTGAAAGAACAACATAAATGGGAGGAATTTTTAAGTTATATGACTCAAATTTATGTTGGCTTAGATGAATTTATTCCAGAAGGGTTGGCAGAGATTGCACGAAACGACTTAGAAGAAAACGAGAAAATAAGAATTGCAACTATTGAATTAATTAATTTGCAAAACTATTTAAAAAAGAATGGAAAATGGTAGAATCTGATTTTAAGTAAGCTTAAGTTTTTAATAGATACATTTTGGAATACTATAAAAGAAAGAAACAATTAATTTTACTCTTGGTATAGCAAATGCATTTATTGTAGAAAAAATAGCGAATGTACTAAGGGTAAATGTAGAAGATTTAGTTTGTTGTAGAACAGTTGTATTGAAAGAATAGTTTTATGAGGTGATATTATGAAATATAATTGGAAATATTTTATTGTATTAAATGAAACCAAATATGGATTGAGTAACATTGTGGAAAATAAAGATTATTTTGGTGAAGGATTGCCATTGTGTCAAGATTTTTCAGTGGCGATTAATTTTCCATCGCCTAATAAATTGATTGAGTGGGTCAAAGAAAATACAGATCTCAATATGGAAAATGGAGATTATCATATTGAAGGACATTATCTACCAGATGAAGTTTAGTTTTATGAGGTGATATTATGGAATTTGCAAAATATTATAATGTAACAAAACTTGTTAATGATATGCAGAAAAAAGAAGAAATTGATACATACCCAATGGAAGAAGATACTAAATTTGCTGGTGTATATGTTTGTATGGATACAAATGATTTTTGGATTTCAAGAATTAGTAAAGACGTAAATGAAGATTATGATTATGAAGAAGGAACTTATCTTGTAGAAAGAAACAAATTTGATATTTATACTGTTGCAGATAAGTTATTTGAACTGTATAGTAAAAAATTACCAACGACTTTAAATAAAAATACCTGTCATAGATATTTCGATCAGTTTAGAACAAAAGATATTTGTAGATCGGTCATTATGTTAGATGATTGGGACGGATTAAGCAACTGGGATAATTGTGAAGCAAAATCATTGGAAAATGCGATTGACATTATTGATGGTGGCTTTGGAATTTTACCATTGGTAGGTTGAAATAGAAAGGAAAAATAAATTATGAGATATTTTGAATGTGTTGCGGATAAAAGAGTATATACAGAAAGTCAGTTGCAACAATTGTTCCAGTTTAAAGTTGTTCATGGATATGATAATAAATTTGAGAATTGGATCAATGAAGAAATCCAGAATGGTTATTTAAGACTCCTCACTGATATGGAAATTGCAAACAACCATATTAAGAAATATAACAGTAGTAAAAGAAGATGAAACCTAAGTTTCAGACGGAAAGTAATGTAGATGAAATTTAACTTTCAAAGGTAAAAATTGTATGTAATCAAAAGATGTATGGATTTTATCAAATATTTTGATATTACACTCAAATAAAAGGTGGTACAATGTATTTAATCGCATATAAAGAAAAAGATGGAAATGATTTTATGGGTCAGCCTTATATTCTAGGAGATTTTAATAATTTTGATGAATGTAAAGAGAATGCACAACAGCTTGTAAGAGATGGGTATTGCTATGTTACGGTATTCGAATGTGAAGATTCTGCGCCAGAAGAAATCTCGTGGGATTATGTGAAAAGTAATCAAGTTGATAGTTAGCTATCCTTTGTGATATGAATTATAACTGTTAGTATTTCTACTGGCAGTTATTTCATTACAAGAGAGAATATTATAATGTAAAAAATTAAAAAGGTTGTGATAACAATGAGTAAACTAATTCAGAAAGTCAAATGGAATTTAGACGGATTAAATACAGAAATATATATATGTATGGTGAAGCTGATTTTGAGGTAAACAAAGCAATGCAAGAACCATTGGAAAAGCTGTATCAGTATGAGAATCAACCAGATATGAGAGAAAAGATAAAAGAATATATTAATGAGCTTGAAACAGAAATTGATAGACTTGAATCTGACTTAGAAAAGCAAATGACCTATAATGTAGAAGCTTGTAAGGTTACTGCAATTGAATCAAGATTGAATGCAATAATCGAAGTAAAGAATGATTTATTGGGAAGATTGGAAGAGGTGATATAGATGGCAAGAATAATAGATAAGCCAAATAAAATAAAGGCAAAGCTTATTGTTGAAGTTGAAGCTGATTTTTATGATAATGAATCATCAGAAGAAACATTAAGATATTGTGTTGAACAGGACTTAGAAGATGCAGGATTCAATGTTATTGATGTTTCAGTCATGAAATGACGGTTTCAGAGAGGAATAATTATGGAAAAAATTATTTATACAGACAAAAATAAAAATGAAGTTGATGTAAATTCAGTAAATGGAATGTTTGTAATCTTTAATGAAATAATGGATAGTTGTAACGATAAAAACGCTTGTTTATGTGTTAAGGAAAATATTAAGGCATGTATTGAGAAATGCTACAATGATAGGATAAATGAATTGAAAGCAGATAAGTCTCAGGATAAAAGTATATAGTAGTTGAAAAATTGCTTTCATAAGGAGGTATCATGATAGGAACTTTTGATCTTAACTTTGAGAAAATACTTATAAAGGAACTTGCAGAAGAAATTTACGAATCTATCACAAGTATGGCTGATTCAAGGTGTCTTGAAAAAGATTTTGTTCTTCAAGAGGTTACAAAAGAACTAAAAGTAATAGCAAGGGAGGATGGAATCTTATAGATGTGAAAAATTGTTTTCATTGTAAAGGATGCGAATAATATGACGTATGAAGAAACACAAAAAATCAAACATTTACGAGAAATAACTTCTGTTATGGTTGAAGAATCATCAAGTGGAATTGAATGTACTAAAAATAGATTTGGTAACAGAACTATGGATAGTTGCAAGAATATAACTTTTGAAAAAGTTGAATTATCGAAAATTGATAATGATATTTCTTATATAAGAAGAGAATATCATGGAAGAAATCTATGGGTAATGTTATGAGATTAAGTTGTTTTTAATATAGAATGGAGCTGATTACGTGAAAAGAATCAAAATGAAAAATAATACAACAAAATTTGTATGGGATGGAGATAACTGCATAGATAAATATACAGAGTTTATAGAACAGTATTATTATGATTCAGAAAAAGAAAAGATGGAACACAAAAAAGAAATGGAATCAGATGGTTGGAATGATTCTGGTCAAGTTATGGAAATGATAAGCGGTTCTTTAATGCCAGGAGCTAAAAATCCTCCGGTGCATGTCTGGTTTGGAAGTTATTACAAAACAATTAGAGAATAAAATGAAAGATTGTTTTCATTATGTTAAAGAGCAACTTGATAAAGTAGAAAAAATGTTAGAAAGGATAGGATGAAATATTATGAATAAAGTAGAAGAACCGTTGGTTGAATATGAAGATGAATTAATGTTACAGATGAATGAGGTAAAAAACATGGAAGTAAAAGTCGTGGATTTTTGGATAAATACGTATGGTGGTTATACGATCAAATATTCTGATGGCTCAACACGAAGTTTATGTAAAGAACATTTAATTGAAGTTTTAAACGGTGAAAGATAACTTAAGTTTATTCAAAAGTTGAAACAGATATTTGAAAGGAAAATATAAATGGATTTAAACAATATTAGTAAATATATGAGTTTAATTCTAAGACACAAACCAGATGTTATTGGAATTGAACTTGATGAGCATGGATGGGCGAATGTAAATGACTTGATAAGTGGAATTGAAAAAGATAATCATGGATTTAATTTTGAATTGTTGGAAGAAATTGTGAGGTCTGATAGTAAGCAGCGTTACTCTTTCAATGATGATAAATCATTTATTCGTGCGAATCAAGGACATTCTATTAACGTAGATGTAGAATTAAAAGAAAAAGAACCGCCAGAATATTTATATCATGGAACAGGAGAAAAGTATGTAAAATCTATTAATCAGGATGGTTTAATTCCTAAGAGTAGACTATATGTACATTTGTCTAAAGATATAAAAACTGCTGAAAATGTTGGGAAAAGGCATGGAAAAGAAGTTGTATATTGTATTGATAGCAGACAAATGTATCGGGATGGATATAAATTTTATCTATCTGAGAACGGAGTTTGGTTAACGGAAGAAGTTCCTATAAAGTATTTAGAGATGGTGTGATAATATAAATGAAATGACAAAGGGGATTTAGTTTATGAAGCATAAAAAGAAAAGTGAAATCAAATTAGGAAGAAGTGAAACATTCACAGAAGATTTATATAGTAATCCAGAAGCTGGAAAATGTCCTAAGTGTGGTGGTATTTTAGTTACAAATTATGGTGATGGAATAAGTTGTACTTTTTGTGTAGACTGTGATTATAACGAATATGATTATGATTAGATGAAAGACTGATTTTATGGAGGTAATATAGTATGAGTGAAGACATAAGGATTACATTACAATTATCAAAAGAGGAATCGCAATTAGTCAAATTAGCTCTTGATAGAGAAGGTAATAGACAGGTAGAGATTGATAATTTGGATGCTGCTAATTTTCTTTACGAGTTAGCAAACAAAATTAGACATTCGGATTAAATTCGACTTTCATGGAGGTATTAAATATTGGAGATAGTTAGAGCGAATCATGTGGATAGAGCCAATGGACGTATAGAATTTAATAATTTTACTGTTGTTAAACGAAGTGACTATTATTTTTCGGTTTTAGATGCTTTTGGTCATGAAGTTACAAGTGGAAAGTCATTTGATAATGCTGCGAAAAAAGCCAAATTATTACAAATCGGATTCAATATGGGGAAAGATAGATATATGAATTGGTTATGAAATCCAGCTTTCAAAGAAAGGATTATATTATGAAGTATACAAAATTTAGTGATATACCACAGTTCACAAGAGATGGTAACTATCAATGTGATGTAAATATCAGTAGAGTTCCTAGATGGATAAAAGATATGGAAGAAGATATGAACTTGCAGCTTAACCCAGATTTCCAGAGAGGACATGTATGGACAGAGGAACAGCAGATTGCATGGTTAGAGTTCTTTCTCAAAGGTGGTAAAAGCGGAAATATTATATACTTTAATTGTCCATCATGGCATTGTTCAGTTCCAGATGGAGCATACAATGAGTTTGTATGTGTAGATGGATTGCAAAGATTGACTGCTATTTGTAGATTTGCCAATAATGAAATTAAAGTATTTGGATCTTATTTCAATGAATATACGGATTTAGCAATGTTAAATAGTCATACTATAAAATTGAATGTGAATGATTTAAAAACAGAACGAGAAGTATTACAGTGGTATATCGACATGAACGTAGGTGGAACACCACATACAACAGAAGAAATTGAACGTGTAAAACAGATGATTGAAAAGTTATAAAATAAATGAATAGAATGTTATCTTAAAATAACGGAGGATAATTTTGAAGAAAATTTTATGTAACAAAATAAAATGTAAAAAGTGTGGAGATATAATAGAAAGTAAAAATAGACATGATTTCGTAACCTGTAAATGCGGATCAGTTGCAGTAGATGGCGGCAATTCTTATTTGAGAAGAACTGGAAATCGAGAAGATTGGGAAGAACTTAGCGAATTTATAGATGAATATAGACAATAGTGTGAAGAAAATTAAATGTAGAATAAGAGATAACCGTTAGTTAAATACTAACGGTTATTTTTATAGCAACATAACTAAATCATAAAAATAATGATTGACAAAACATAAATAAAATGATAATATGATTAATGTAAGGAGGATAAAACGAAATGGCGAGAAAATCAATGTCAATCCAGATTGAAGAATCCTTACAAGATGCTTTTAGGAATAAATGCAAAAGCGAAAACTTGAAATATAGTGAAGTAGCAGAAGCGTTGTTACAAGCATATGTAAATGGCGACATAAATGTTGCGATTGAAACTAAATATAAAGTAACACCTAAAGCCTTGTAACAAAATAGGAGCAGATTCACAGCGACCAAACCAAAATCTACTCCTAAAAACAAACACTTGAACTAAGTCAAAGTGTTTCTATATTATATCACTTTCTTATGACTTATTCAAGTTAGAAATTCCAAAAAGAAATTTGTACTTTGAAAATTAAATAATGATGCCACAAGGTTATCTGTTCAAGCAATAAACACTATTACATAGTGTCTTATTTTGATACATATTTTTACACAATTTTAAAGAAATGAGGAGAAAATTATGACAACAAAAACAAAAGCAATGGAAAACAACGCAACTGTAGTAGGTATCGTAAAGGATAATGAGCTTATTCCAGAAGCACAAATTAATCTCTACAATTCTGTTGTGGATAATATAAGAGCATTCTCTACTTCTAAATCAAGGAAAAATAATATTGGAATCGTAGCAATTAATTTATCCCTTTTATATGTAGATGAACAATATCAGGGATTGAGAAACCATAAAAGAATTAATAAACTTGTCGATAATTGGGATGAAAGAAAGCTTGCTCCGATAACTGTTGTTCCACATCCAGAAGAATATAGATTTGCTGTTGTAGATGGACAGGGAAGATTAATGGCAGCACATAAATTGAAATATAAATCTTTGCAGGCTTTAGTATTATTAGATGCTCCGACAGATACAAATGAGAGATTGAAATTTGAAGCAACATATTTTATTAATCAGGATGAAGAAATTGAACATGTAAAGCCTTTAGAGAAACATCCTGCTAGAGTAATTATTGGAGATGAAACAGCATTAATCTTAGAAGATTTATTTAAAAGTTATCATATTACATATACAAATTCCAGAGGTGCAAGAGAAGCAGGTGTTCTCGGAAGTTATCCCACTACATACGAGATTGTAAAAAGGAACGGAAGAAAGTGTTTAGAATTTATTTTCTCTATTATTAAAAATGCAGGTTGGGACGAAGAACCAAATGGATATGCAACATTTGTAACAGAATCATTAAAGGATATTTGGAGTAAATTCCCTTGTGATAGAGAAAGAATTTATAATTATCTTTCAGAAGAATTTAGAAAAATTGACCCAAGTTTATTCAGTTCAAGAGCAAGAACTTGTTATCCAATGAGAAAAGATACGAGAAAGATTTGTAAATTATATTTAGAAGATTTGTTGATAAAAGAATTAGGTGTTAAAAAAATTGCTTAATTCTTAGAATGGAGGAATAAAAATGTCAGAATTTAGAATTATAAAAGCATCAAGAAGATATGATAAAAACTATACAGTAAGAGAAGCGAAACAAATGTATGAGTTTAAAGAAATCAACGATAATCTTAACATTCAGAGAGGGTACGTCTGGAAAGATATTGAGAAAAAGTCTAATCTGATTAATTCTTTAATTCTTGATATGGTTGTTCCTCCATTTTATTTTAATGTAGTACCAAATTCAGAAGGGAAAGATATATACGATCTCGAAGATGGAAAACAAAGATTGTTAACAATTATTCGCTTTATTAATGACGGATGGAAACTTGATAAGTTAGAACCTATTCAAGTAGAATATCCAAATGGAGAATGTGGAGAAATAGATATTAATGGATTAAAGTTTTCTGAATTAAAGGATGAATTTCAGGAAGCAATTTTAGGATATAATCTTCAATTTTCATTCACTTATGGTGCAGATGCAGAAGAAGTATCAAACACTTTCTTCAATCTTAATAGCGGACAGGCTATTAGTGCAGCCGTAATGAATCGTGTTAAAGCAAAATCAAAAGAACAGATTTTTGAATTAGGAGAACATGAATTATTTAAGAAAGCATTATCTCAAAAAGCATTAGACGGTCATACAAATGATGATTTAGCGGTTAAAGCTCATGCAATGTTATATTCAGAAGAAGAACCATGTATGAATGTATCTTGGTTCAGACCGTACATGAAAGATGTATTAATTTCACCAGAGCAACAAAAAACATTAAACAATGTATTTGACAGGCTTATTGAAGTTCATGATTTAATAGAGGATAAAAAGACAGCTAAGAGAATCTATACAAAAACACATATGATTAGTTTAGTTCCTATTGTTGAAAAAACGATTGAAGCAAATGTAAGCGTAGAACAGTTAGCAAATTGGGCTATTACATTTTTCAGACCAAGCGGAAAGGCAACAAGAAGTGTAAAATATAATTCCGCAGCGGGAAGTGGTTCTGGAAGAAAAGAAGCCGTTAAGATTAGAGATGAAGAGATTAAACATAGTTGGGATAATTTCTTATTAAAAGGAACAGAATCTACGGAACAAGATAGCGTAGCATAGAAAGGAAGATGAATTATGAATGGATTAGTAGCATTAAATATTGTTGAAGAATGTAAGATGTATAATTTCCCTACACGACAGAAAGAGATAAAACATAGAGAGTCTACAAAGACAGACGCACTTCATACAGAAGAAGAAATCTCAGCAGTTGCCAATTATTTTAAATCATGTATTGAAAAATGTACAACTTTTAAGAAAGAAACAATGGCTAGAAGAAACCTTGCTATGTTTATATGTGGAATTAATATAGGATTGCGTGGTGGAGATCTTTGTAAGCTTACATGGAGTACGTTTTTTGATGATGATTGGGAATGGAGATTAACCAAAGATTTTATTCCTGAAAAGACTCGTCATGTTGGTGGTACTGGAAAACGAGTAGAATTGTCATGGAACGAAGATTTGAAATTTGCATTGGAAGATTGGTTACAGTGGTTACGCATATCAAATGACGTTTCTTTGAATGATTATATCTTTATATCTCCACATGGACATATAAGCCTGGATAGATTTGAAAACATCATGAACAAAGCAACAAAATCTGTTGGCATTAAGAGAAGAATTGGTGTTCATGGTCTTAGAAAAACTATGGGTAATAGATACTATAAGATAGCAAAAAATAAAAGTGAAGCGTTAGTAGAGTTGAAGGATTATTTTAATCATGCTGATTTACACACTACTATGATTTATATTTGTCTTGAAAAAGAAAGGATGCAGAAGACAAAAGATAGAATGAGCTTTTTATATGATAAAGATGGAAATTGGAATGTATAAAAATAAGGCGGTACTATTCCGTATCGCCTTTAATATAATTCATTATCTCTGGATTATCGGAAATGAATAAATCGTTAGGGGAACAGTGAAGTTCTCGACATAAAGATTCGAGCGTATCAAATGCTATACGAGATGTTTCTCCTTCGTATAATTTACAAGCAGCAGGAAATCCCACACCAATAGCTTTAGCAAATTGATTTTTGTTTTCAAAATACTTATTAACACGATCTTTTATATTTAAAAATAACATTTTTTCACTCCTTAAAAATATATCTTTGAGAATATATTGTTAAAATGATAATAGCATAATTTTTCATAAAAATAAATATATTTTTAAAGATATATTTTTTAGAATATACTCTTGACAGTATACTCTAAAAAGTATATAATAAAACCATGAAAAGCAAGTGGAGAAAGGAGGATGCTTTAGATGATAGGAGAATACAAAAGATATGATGTCGTATTAATTGACTTTGGAGAAAATACAATTGGTTCTGAACAAGGCGGCATCAGACCAGCAATTATTATACAAAATAATAAAGGCAATTTATTTTCAAATACCACGATTGTAATGCCTTGTACTTCTAATATAAAGCATTTGTACCAGCCTACACATGCTTTATTAAAAAGAAACAAAGAAAATGGATTACCATATAACTCAATGATTTTAGCTGAATGTCTTAGACAAGTATCAGAAAAAAGAATCATTAAAAAGATGGGAACTATTGAAAATAAGAAGATGCGAGAAAAAATTAAAGAAATTTATCTTGCTAATTTTGAAGGATAGGAAAGGAGAACAATATGCCATATATTGAAATGACTTTGGAAGAAGCATTAAAATATGTCGAAGCAGGATTAATTAATCCAAATACAAAAGCGTTAGTTTTAACACAAAATTTAGAGAGAAATGAAGAGGATATTCCATTTAGGAAGAAAACAAAAGTAGAAACATTAGAAATTATTCAAAACTGTAAAACTTTTGCGAAATTAGAAGATGGTGGTTGCACTAATAGACTGAGAGCGTTCTCAGTTCCGCAGAATATTCATAAACCCAAACGAAAGGGGGAACTTAATACTATCTTACTAAAAAGAAAAATAGAATAGATTAACATTTGTTATATTGCAGGAAAAAGATGGAAGTGTTAATTCCCCAAAACATATTGACAAGAACATTCGTTCGGAGTATAATATGAGACATAAAAAGGAAATAAAATCAAAAATGCCACCCATACAAACGATGCTGGTAACATCTCTGGGCGGCAAAATACATATAATGTGCTATATTTTCATATAACACTTTCTTTATTATCGCACTTCTAGCAATAAAAAGCAAGTCTTGAAAGTAAAATAGCTAATCCATTTATTTCCAGTTTATAAAAATTAAAAGCAAATAGTTCTTAGAGAATATTTATATAGACTCTAGGTCTATTAAGTTTACCCAAAATTAAATATTGGAGGTGTTTGTGATGCAAAGCTTTAGGATTACGGATGGTAAAAAGTACATTTATAAAGCAAGAGGAAAGTATATCACTTGTACTTCACTATCCGTTGCTGGCAAATGGAGCTTTAGAGATGCACAAAAAATATTAATGAATAATATCCCTAAAGAGCAACAGAAATCTTTTTATCTGGAAGGTGTAGATGATTTAGTTTCTCTTAATCCTGATGTGATAGATGAGAATTTGAGAAAAGAAGAATTTGAAAAACACTCTTTAAAGGAAATTCCACTACCCATAGATGATTTAAAGATGATTGAAACCTATGTTTCATCTGTATCTTCATTGCCACAAATTAGTCGGGAACAACTTTTATGCATGAAGAATAACTTCAAAACGAATGTTATTCAGTATGATAATCAGATCGAAGATGTAAAGCACTGGATTTTACTCAGAAATCCACCTGTGTATATGTACCCGTACCTTGGTGTAAGATTTTATAAGATATTAAAATCTCGTGCAAGGGTCAAACAGAATATCAATTACATAAATGGATTGCTAAAAGCTTATGAAAAAAATTATCCTTTCAATCAATTAATCTTTGAAGTGAAAGAAAGAGAATATAAAGATTATAACCCACGCACAACAATCTTTCGTGAGTTTGACGATTATTATAAGAAAACGATTAGAAGAAAGGATAAAAAGTAACATGACAAGAGAAGAATTACATAATTTAAATCATTATCAGTTAGAAATCATACATAAATATTGTGATAATGATTTGCATGAGTTAAAAAAAATATGCAACCGTATAATTCGTAGAAAAAATGATGTGTTCCAGAAAGATTACGATGATATATATGATGATGGAATGAAAGTTTTGCTTGAATCGGTACTTTCTTATAATCCTGATAAAAAAGTAAGTTTGCAACGGTGTACAAAGGGAACATAATAAAAAACTTAATAATGGACTGCCAATC